>SDBU01003188.1_pt1 | contig 21075 bp, 16 predicted proteins | sample 2277071 | NCBI WGS metagenome assembly SDBU01 (sample SAMN10397929, study PRJNA504765) | marine sediment metagenome | isolation source: marine sediment core GS08_GC12, 126 cmbsf | place: Arctic Ocean: Gakkel Ridge, Loki's castle | collected 2008
ATAATAAAAGGTCTTGATCTGGAGGTCAAGCATGAGATATATGCCATACTTGGCGCTAATGGCGCAGGAAAAAGTACTCTGATGAAAACAATTGCCAAGGTATTACCTCTAAAAACTGGTGAAATCTACTTCAAAGATGAAAACATCTCCAATTTTACTCCTTTCCAGGTGTCTGAAAGAGGTCTGGCTTTTGTTCCCCAGGAAGAGCAAATATTCCCTAAACTAACAGTCCGGGAGAACCTTTCTATTGGCGGCATACTCAGCAAGAGATCAAAAAAGGAAAGAATGGATGAAGTCTTTGATGTTTTTCCCGATATTTATGAAAGGATTAACCAGAAAGCCGGAAGCCTTAGCGGTGGTGAAGCGCAGATGGTTGCAGTAGCGCGGGCGCTGATGCAGGATCCTGACTTGATACTGCTTGATGAGCCTACTTCAGGACTGGCCCCCAAGTATGTGGACAGTTTTTTTAAGAAAGTAAAAGAAATCCACGAAAAAAAAGATGTTAGCGTAATACTGTCTGAACAAAATTGTTCGAAAGCACTTGAGATAGCTGATAAGGTAATGGTGCTTACCCTGGGAAAAATATTCCTGATCAATGAATGTAAAAATGTGAATATAGATATGGTTAAAGAAGGATATAGAATATAGGATATTTTGATAAATTTTTATAAGGGGGTGATATATCAATATAAGTATAAAAAGGTATTTTAAAGGAGGTAGTAAATGGGAAAAAAATGAGGTTTATTTAATTAATAACAGAAATATGAGAGTTATTAGATTAAAAAGATCTCGGTATAATTTCGGTAAAAGCTTAAACAAAAGTTGAGAAAAAATAATTATTAACAAATGGCTCTAAAGTTAAGATATAAGAGTCAAAAATAGGAGGAAATGAACCATGAAAAAAGACACGAAATTAACATTCGATCATATCGGTGTACCTACAAAAAAATCCCAAGAGGGTGAATTCTATATTGAAGATGGCAAATGCTTTTGCACTGATCCTGCAAAAACTAAATTTAATATTGAATTCTTGAGACCGGAAGATGGATGTCCATATCCGCCTGTAATTCTTGGGAGACCTCATGTTTCTTATCTTGTAGAAAATCTTGACGAAGCTCTGGAAGGGGAAAATGTTCTGGTAGAACCTTTTAATCCTATTCCAACCAGAAGACTGGCTTTTATAGATTTTGAGGGATTACTTATCGAGCTTGCAGAAGAAGTCGAAGAATAATTAATTGAGTTTCTTTGTTGAAAAAACTGTTTTTAAGAAATTAAGAAAGGAGTAAGAATAAAATGAGTAAAATGATTAGAGCAGCACTGATAATGGGTCCGGGAAAGATCGAGATGGGTGAAGTCCCGATGCCTGAGCCTAAAGATGATGAAGTACTTGTAAATGTGAAGCATGTCGGAATATGCGGAGCAGATCTTGAATTTTTCAAGGATGGCGGTATAGGCGCATGGAAACTGGAGTTTCCCGCAGTTTTAGGTCATGAACCTGCAGGCATTGTAGCTGGTTTTGGTAAAGATGTAAAAGGCCTCAAAGAAGGAGATGCTGTAAGTGTTGAACCTGGAAAAACTTGTGGTCATTGCGAATTTTGTACTACAGGTCTTTATAATCTCTGCCCCGATGTTCAGTTTATGTCTATACCCGGCCAGGCTACAGGTTCTTTCCAGGATTATATAGTATGGCCATCCAGCAGGGTATTCAAACTTCCTGAAGGAGTAGGTACTCTGGAAGGAGCACTGGTAGAACCTTTATCAGTAGGTTTTCATGCAGTTAATCAATCCGAGGCTAAATTTAGTGATAATGCTGCAATAGTTGGAGCAGGTTGTATTGGTCTATGTACCCTGCTTGCTTTAAAAGCAAGGTGCGTCGCTGATGTATATATGTCAGATCTTGAAAAAGTGCGTATGGATAAAGCAATAGAGCTTGGCGCAAAAGAAGTTTTTAATGCATCAAAAGATAATGTTACCGAAAAAGTCATGGGATTAACAGATGGTAAAGGTGTAAATCTGGTCTATGAGTGCACAGGAATGCCAGTAGCTGTAAATCAGGGCATAGAGTTACTTGCAAAAGGAGGTACTTTAACGCTTATTGGACTATTTGGAGAGGCCAATATACCTGTGGACTTAAACGGTTTGATCTTTAAAGAAGCTTCTTTCAAGTCAAATTTCCGTTACAGACATATGTATCCAGTGGCTATAAAAGCGCTTGCAGCTGGTAGTGTGCCTTTGGAAAAAATAGTATCCCATAAGTTCCCATTGGAAGAACTTGGGAAAGCATTAAAATTCAATACTGAACATAAAGAGGAAGTAACCAAGATAGTTATTGAATTGTAATGATTTATAGAACATTTACCTGGTAAATAAAAAGTTATGAAAAAATACCGGGAGTCTGTCTGAAAGGATGATTGCCATCAATTATTATCAGACATTCTTCCGGTAAAGGTTTAATCCTGATTTCAATAACTATTCAGCAAGCTTAACAAAAAATAAATCAGGTAAAGAATATTTATCTGGATAGTATGCATCAAATTTAAAAGACAATGTTACATTTTTAAATAAGGAGTTTAAAGATGGCCTTATTGCTAGGGTTGGATATTGGATCCACAAGTATAAAAGCAAATATCTATGACACTAATGGTAATCTGGTTTCTAGTGGTTCAAATCCTACAGTATTGTTCCACCCTGATAAAGAACATCCGAGCTGGGCGATCTGGGAACCTGATGCAATATGGGAAGCAGTACAAAAATCAATAAGTACAGCAATTAATAATATTGATTCAAAAGATGAAGTACAAGCAATATCTGTTACTGGTTTTGGAATGGACGGAGTACCTATTGATAGAGACGGAAAATGGTTGTACCCGTTTATTTCATGGCATTGTCCCCGTACTGAAGATCAAAGCCGTCAGTGGAGTGAAAAAGTCGGTCCGGAGGTAATTTTTTCTACTACCGGCAAGCAGGTGATGCCCATTGATACTGTATATCGTATTTTATGGGTAAAAGAAAATTATCCGAAAATTCTTGATAAAACATATAAGTGGCTTTTAATAGAAGATTATATTAATTATCTTCTATGTGGTGAAATAGCTACTGATTATTCAATGGCTTCCTGCACGTCTTTATTTGATCAAAAAAAGAAAGACTGGTCATCTGAATTAATCGACAAGGCAGGTTTTGATAGTTCAATTCTACCGAAGGCTTTTCAATCAGGTACAATACTGGGCAATGTCTCAGATAGTTCCAGTGAAATTACAGGACTGCCTAAGACTGCCAAAGTTATTCTTGGAGGTCATGATTATCACTGCGGAGCACTTGCTGTGGGTGCATTTGTTCCTGAAATAGTTTTGGATATAACCGGGACCTGGGAAATGGTTTTTCAATCTACAAAGAAGCCCAAACTGGATAATAAGACATTCAAAAATGGAATAAATGTTGAAAGCCATGTAGCCAAAGATATGTATGATATTGTTGCTTATTCTGTATCCGGTCTAATGTATGAGTGGTTAAATAAAACATTATGCTCTGAGGAGACTTTGGAAGCTAAAAAAAATAATGTTTCTGCATGGGAGATCATAAAGGAAAAAGCTGCATCCGCTCCTGTTGGTTCCAATGGCATATTTTTTGCCCCGTATTTTTCCGGAGCAGGATCTCCTCATGTAGATAACAGATCTCAAGGAGCATTTATTGGTTTGACAAATGACAGTGACAAAGCAAGCATAATACGTTCCGTAATAGAGGGTTTAAATTATCAGTTTAGAGATATGCTTGAATCTTGTGAAAAAGCATCAGAGTCACCTCCGGAGAAAATAATAGCAGCTGGTGGAGTGATAAAGAATGAACTCTGGATGCAAAATAAAGCAGATATTGCAGGAAAGCCAATTGAAGTTCCTGCAGTCGAAGAGGCAACACCTCTTGGAGCAGCTTTGCTGGCAGGAATTGGTATAGGTATTTATAAAAATGAAAATGAAGCATATAAGCAAACTTATCGTATTGGCACTATTTATGAACCAGATGAAAAAAATAAAGCTATTTATGATAGGTATTATCAAATATATAAGAATCTATATTTTGACCTGAAAGGTATAAGTAATAGTATTTATGAAGAATTTAGAAAGTGATCAATATCTTTGGAGGAAATAGATGGCAGGTCTTAGTGGTGAAGAAAGAATTGTGCGAACTCTTGAAAGGAAAGAAGCAGACAGAGTTCCTACTTTTGAGTGGTATATTGATAGAGAAGTAATCGAAGCATTGTCTCCAGGTTCTGATTATGAAAACTTCTGTTACGAAATGGAAATAGATGCTATCTGTGTAGATGTTAATTTCGATAAGGAAATATTGGAAAACGGTTTAATAAAAGACGAATGGGGAATGTTAAAGAAAGATACCGGAGAATCACATACATATCCTATAGACGGGCCTATCAAGACTATCCTGGATGCTGAGAGCTATCTCCCACCTGATCCTTTAAGACCGGGAAGATACGAATCTGTTGAGAGAGCTGTGAGAGAGCACACAGGTAAAAAAGCTTTGATACTTCATCTAAATGATGTTTTATCGATCCCCAGCAGGCTGATGCCTTTTGAAGATTTCCTTATAAAAGTATATGAAGAACCGGAACTGATAAAGATACTTATAAAGATGAGTGTAGATGTAAATTTGAAAATGGCCAAGGAAGCTGTAAAAAGAGGGATAAAAATAGTATATACAGGTGATGATTTCGCTTATAATCCAGGTCCCATGATGGCACCGAAGGTATTTAGGGATATTTTTTATCCAGAGCTTAAACGAGTAGTATCAGGATACAAGGAGTTAGGCTTATTGGTTATCAAACATACCGATGGGAATATAAATCCGATATTGGAGATGATAGTGGATTCAGGTTTTGATTGCCTGGACCCAATAGATCCCATTGCCGGGATGGATCTTCAAAAGGTGAAAACAGATTATGGTAATAGGATAAGTATAAAGGGTAATGTAGATTGTTCGACAACATTATCTTTTAAAACAGAAAAAGAGACTATAGAGGAAACGAAAAAATGTCTCAAGATAGCAATGCCGGGTGGAGGATATATTTTGTCTTCCAGTAATAGCATACATTCTGCAGTAAAACCACAGAACTATCTTGCGATGCTTGATACCTTAAAGAAGTTTGGAAACTATTAATCTATTTTTCATAAATACAGGAGTAAAAAAGATGTACGAGAATGAGAAGAAAGAGATAATAAAAACAGCCCTTCAATTAAAAGAATATAGACTTATCGCCCTATCCGGGGGAAATGTTACATTAAGGAATGACAGAGGCCATGTTATGGTCACTCCTTCCGGCATGCTCTACGAGACAATGGTCCCAGAAGATATTGTAATTATTGATCAAGATGGAAATATCCTGGAAGGAAATAGAAAAATATCTGTAGACACAGAGGCGATCCTATATATTTTAAAAAATATGCCTGAAGTAAATGCAGTCATACATACTCATCAGGTCTATGCAACAGCAGTAGGGATTACAGAAAACATACTTCCAGCTGCAGTGACTACCCTTCCAAATGCGTGTTTAGGGCCGGTAAATGTGGCACCATACAGCTCAGCGGCCAGTCTGGAAATGGGCATTAATACTGTTAAGTATATAAATAATAAAAGAGCAGTAATATTAAAAAATCATGGTGTGATAGCAGTGGGGGGAACACTAAAAGAAGCTCTGTATTCAGCTGTCTATCTGGAAGATGTAGCAAAAACATACATCATGGCCAAAGCTATTGGTACCCCAACTATACTTGATGAAGAGCAGGTGGAAGTAGCTGTAGAAAAATTCTCACCTGATAATTATGGTCAAAAGTAAGTAGATGGATATTAGAATGTGTTTTTTATTAAAAAGGAATATTTTAGTAGGGTCATATGGTAGGTTTTAAGAATGGAAAACTTTCAATAGGATTATATGAAAAGGCACTTCCTGATGACCTTAGCTGGGAAAACCGACTATTGATGACCCGGGATGCGGGCTATAACTTTATGGAGATTTCCATAGACAAAACAGACGAGCGTCTTTTGAGACTCAAATGGGATATGGCTGAAATAAATAAACTAAGAGAAATCAGTGAAAAGATAAATATTCCATTAATGACAATGTGCCTGAGTGCAAACAGGCATTTTCCCATTGGAAGTTCCTTTGCAAACATCCAAAAAAAAGGTGTGGAGATAATTTTTAACGCTATAAAGTTTTCTTTTTGTTTAGGGATAAAGATTATACAGATTGCCTGCTATGATGTTTTAGATGAAGAAGAAAGTACCGATCTTTCACGGCAGATATTCATCAGCAACCTGGAAAAATGCTTAGAATTTGCTGCTTCTAAAGGAGTCATGCTTGCAATCGAGAATGTAGATACTGATTTTGGGGATTCAATTGACAAAACAATGGACCTTGTCACTGGCATAGGTTCACCATGGTTGCAGATATATCCAGATATAGGTAATCTGGTAGCTATGCGACAGAATGTTGAGCATCAGCTTCAAAGGGGAATAAATCATATTGTAGCAATTCATGTAAAAGATACTGTTGATGGAGTTGTGCGGAGGATACCTTTTGGTGAAGGTACCGTGGATTTTATCTCAATATTTAATACATTAAAAAAGATAAAATTTTATGGGCCCATGCTTATTGAAATGTGGGCAGATGACAAAAAAGATAATTTTGAAGCAATAAGCCATGCAAGGAAATGGATATTAGAAAAAATAAAACAATCTGGTTACTTAAATTAAATAATTTTAAAAAAAAGAAACTTTTTATTTATAAATAATTTATTAAATAATAAGATTAGTTGAAAATAATTTGTAAAAACTGATTATTAGCTGTGATAAATTTTTTTTAGAATGAAAGGTGCTTATTTAAATGAAAAACGATGATTTAATATTCCTGGTTCTTAAAGATTATTATATAGATGGTATGATCCAGGTACAGATAGCAAAGAAATATAATATTAGTAGAATAGCTGTTTCGAGGCTATTATCTAAAGCAAGAAAAAAAGGATTAATAGAATTTATAATAAAATATCCAGAAAATTTTTCTAGTCACAGGGTTGAAAAGTTGGAAAAAGATTTTAGGGAAAAATATCATTTAAAAGAATGTATAATAGTTCAGACCCAAAAAGGTCATTCGGAAACTTTAAAAATACTATCTGTGCAGCTTTCACAGCTGTTTAACAGGATTGTAAATAATGATACATTTATTGGCGTTGGTTGGGGTACGACTTTAGAAGGCATATCAAAATATATAGAAATCAAAAGTAAAAAAGATATTAGAGTCACTCCTCTGCTTGGTGGGTATAGTAAGTTTTCTGATGACACACACTCTAATAATATAGCAAGGGTAATAGCTAAAAAGTTCAATGGAACCAGTTATGTTGTCAATATACCTGTTTCATTTGATACAAAAGAAATCAAAGAGTCAATTCTGGCAGATAGTACGGCTAAGGAAATATTCAAACGTATCCAAATAGTGGATTTAGCTGTGCTTTGCATGAGTGATTTAAGTAATAAGAGCAGCTTATATAAAACAGGACAACTTAGTGAAGATGACCTTTATTATCTTAGCAAGTTGGGAGTTATAGGAGATATAAATTATGTATTTGTTGATAAAGATGGAAATTTTGTTCCAAATGAGATCAGCGACAAGACTACAAACATATTTCCTATTGAGATGATGAAATCAGCTAAAAATGTAATAGGAATAGCTACTGGTACCAGAAAAGCAAAGATACTTCGTGCAGTTTTAGAAGGCGGGTTAATCAATATTCTTTTCACAGATTCAGAAGCTGCAACTAAAATTATAGAACTGGAAAATATGAATAAATTCACAGGATCTGTTAAAGACCCAATTCACGTTCTCTCAGAATTGGACCATTTTTAAAGAAAGTCCAATTTAAAGGAAAAACTGGACTAAAGATCAGGGTAAGGTCGCAAACTCTAAAACCATTTATAAAACCCAGGAAGGATGATAATGAAATTAGATAATGAATTATTACTGGACCTATATCAGAAAATGCTTTTAATAAGGCAGACCGAATACAAGATATTCGATTTTGCAAGACAGGGTTTGGTCTTCGGGTCAGTACATCTATGTGTCGGCGAAGAAGCTACAGCTGTTGGTACTTGTGCTAATCTAAAAAAAGATGATTATATTTTACCGACACACAGAGGTCATGGTCAGATAATTGCAAAAGGAGCAGATTTAAGTAGTTTTTTAGCTGAAATACTTGGAAAAGAAACTGGTTTTTGCAAGGGAAGAGTTGGTTCCATGCATATGTTTGACAAAGATAATAATAATCTGGGAGCGCAGGGTATATTAGGTGCGCAATTTCCTATAGCTATCGGAGCAGGATTAGCGATCAAGCTAAAGAAGATGGAAAACATAGCTGTATGTTTTTTTGGTGATGGCACATCAAATCAGGGCACATTCTATGAATCCTTAAATTTTGCCGACCTATTTGATCTACCAATATTTTTTGTGTGCATAAATAATCTTTACGGCATGGGTACCCACTATAAAAATACATCTAAGGTTGATATTGTAAAAAAAAGTAAGACATTCAATATTGTTTCTGAAAAAGTCGATGGAAATGATGTAGAAAAAATATATATCAGGTCCAAAGAATTAATTGATGATATAAGAAAGAAAAAGAGGCCAGCTCTATTGGAGTGCCAAACATACAGATGGTTTGGACATTCAGCATTTGATAATCGTCCATACAGATCCAAAATTGAAGTTGAAGAGTGGAAGAAAAAAGATCCCATAAAAAAACTTGAAGATAGGCTATCACAAAACAAAGTTCTGGCAAAAGAGATCGAAAAGATAAAAAAAGCAGTGAAAAAAGAAGTAAATGATTCAGCTGATTTTGCAATAAAAAGTGAATACCTAAAATATGATAAATCAGAAGAAATGGAGAAAGCATTATAATGAGAGAGATTACATATAATGAAGCATTGAGAGAAGCTATGCAGGAGGAGATGAGAAAGGACAAAAATGTTATTCTAATTGGTGAAGATGTAGGAGAAGGATACAAAGGTTGCTTTGGAGTTTCTACTGGTTTATTTGAGGAATTTGGAAAGAATCAAATAATTGATACACCGATATCTGAAAATTGCATATTGGGAGCTGGAATCGGAACCGCTCTTCTGGGCATGAAACCTATCGTAGAAATGATGTTTTCTGATTTTATTTCTGTCTGTTTTGATGGTGTATTTAACCAGGCGGCAAAGGTAAGGTTTATGTCAGGAGATCAATACAGTCTCAGCTTGGTAATAAGACTTCCAGGAGGTTCGGGGGGAGGAACTGGACCACATCATTCCCAATGCATGGAGTCGATATTTTTAAGTATTCCTGGAATAAAGATCGCGAATCCATCGAACGCATATGATGCAAAAGGTCTTTTAAAAACTGCTATTAATTCTGATGACCCTGTTCTTTTTTTTGAACATAAAAAACTCTATAAGCAAAAAGACATTGTTCCCGAAGAGGAATATGCTATACCTTTTGGTAAGGGAAGGGTAGTAAAAGAAGGAAAAGACCTGACAATAGTCGCAACCTCCTATATGGTCAGTGTTGCAGCGGAAGTTTCAGAAGAATTAAAGGATGAAAAAGGTTTAGATATAGAAATTATTGACCCTCGCACAATAGTACCATTAGATATAGGTATTATCAGTAATTCCGTTAAAAAGACATCCAGATTGGTGACTCTTGAAGAAGGACCTCAAAGAGGTGGGATAGGTTCAGAGATAGTGGCAATTATTAATGAGAAATGCTTTGATTATCTGGATTCCCCAATGAAACGTATTGCTTCAAAAAACTCCTCTATTCCGATGAGTGGGCCTCTGGAAGATCAGATAATTCCGAATAAAAATAGTATAAAAAAAGAGATTATAGAGTATCTTGTTTAGAAAAAATAATAAAAATAGTTGAATCTGAGGGCTATAATATTTAATTAAAAAACAGGCAAATATGAAAAGTTTTGAAGAAAAAATATTTGATAGAGTTAAAAGAATAAAAAAGAAGATCGTTTTTGTCGATTGGCTGGATGAAAGGCTATATGAGAGTCTAGGCGAATTTAAAAAACTCAATCAAGATATTATCATAATCGGTGATAGTGCCATGGTAACAAGAAAACTAAAAAACCATAATTTAGATAAATGCAATAAATTGGAAATAATAGATCCCATAAATTCCAAAAAATTAAATTTATATTCCAAATATTTGATAGATCTTAGGAAAAAAGACAAACTTGATTTAAAAGCTGCAAGAAAAATGCTTTTAAGTCCATTATGTTATGGGGCACTCATGATAAAGATAGGAGATGCTGATTGTGGAATTGGAGGTGCATCATATTCTTCCAGTGAATTTTTAAGTACAGCAATAAAAATTATTGGTAAAAGGAAAGATCTTAGTGTTGTATCTGGTGCTATGGTAGAGATCTTGCCTGACTTTCAAAATGGTTCTGAAGGACAATTCATTCTGGCAGATGTTGCAATTGTCCCGGATCCCGACGAACAGCAGTTAACTGATATAATCCTTGCCACTGATGAGACTGCAACTCTGCTTTTTGAGAAAAGACCTAATATTGCTATCTTATATTATTCGACAAAGGGTAGCACTTACAGTAGAAGCATGGAAAGAATTGCAGATGTAATAAGAATGGTTAGAAAGAGAAGACCAGACATAAAGCTTGAAGGGGAACTACAGCTGGATGCTGCAATTGTACCCGAGGTAGCCAAAATAAAAGCCCCGGGAAGTAAGATCGCTGGCAAGGCCAATGCTCTTATTTTCCCAAATCTACCCTCCGCAAATATCTGCTGCAAAGCAATAGAAAGATTTGCTAAAGCAAATGCATATGGATCAATAAATCAAGGATTATTAAAACCCTATAATGACTTGTCGAGGGGATGCAGCTCTAGAGATATTGTGGTAATGTCTGCAATAACTGTTCTACAATCATCCCAAGTAGATTGTTACTAGCTTGTAATATGTAATGTTTTAGTAATCTTTGTAAGGCCTTTAGGCTTTTCAGGATCTTTCCGGCTAAAAACCTATATATTTTGTGCTCCCTACATGACTTTATTATTGTGTATGCTATCATAAAAAAATGTGGAGGTATTTTTATATAAATGGAAGGGTATGATCATGCTTCAAAAAATAAGCAAAAATATTACCTGGGTCGGTAAAACTGACTGGAACTTAAAAAAATTCCACGGCCATGAATTTTCAACATTTAAAGGAACCACTTATAATTCATATTTGATAAGGGATGAAAAAACAGCCCTTATTGATACAGTCTGGAAGCCTTATGCAAAAGAATTTGTAGAAAACCTGAAGAATGAGATAGATATTGATGAAATAGATTATATAATTATAAACCATGCAGAGATAGACCACAGCGGTGCTCTTCCGGAACTTATGGAGCTGATCCCGGACAAACCTATTTATTGCACTCAAAACTGCATTTCATCTTTAAAGGGCCACTATCACAAAGACTGGAATTTTGTCCAGGTGGAGACCGGACAAAAACTATCTCTTGGTAAAAAGGAACTAATTTTTATAGAGGCTATGATGCTGCATTGGCCGGACAGCATGTTTTGCTATCTTACCGGGAACAATATTCTTTTCAGCAGCGATGCTTTCGGCCAGCATTATGCCAGTGAATGTTTATTCAATGATCTTGTCGATAAATGTGAACTTTCCATAGAAGCAATAAAATATTATGCAAATATACTTACTCCATTTAGCAGGCTGGTAGCACAAAAGATAGATGAGTTGATCGGCCTCAAATTACCGCTAGATATGATATGTCCAAGCCATGGCATTATATGGAGAGATGAACCCATGCAGATAGTGAATAAATACCTCGAATGGGCCGGTGATTACCAGGAAGAACAAATACTCATATTATACGATACGATGTGGAACGGTACTGGACTACTTGCAGAATCAATAAAGGATGGTTTGAAAGAAGAACTGGATGAAAGTTGTGCTGTAAAGATCTTAAACACTTCCACGATAGATAAAAGTGAAATAATCACTGAAGTATTTAAATCGAAGATGGTCCTGTTTGGTTCTCCTACTGTAAACAGCGGCATACTGTCTTCGATGGCTTCGATCTTTGAACTTATCAAGGGACTTAGGTTTAAGGGTAAAAAAGCAGCTGCTTTCGGATGCTTTGGCTGGAGCGGGGAGTCTATAGAAATACTGAATTCTTTGATAAAGGAAGCTGGCTTTGAGCTTATAGATAATGGCTATAGCTGCCTGTGGGAACCAGATGACATGACCTTAAAACAGGTCAGGAAATATGCTAAGAAGTATATCCCTGGAGGAGGGTAATTATAATCAATGTTAGCGGTAAAAAAACTAAAAGAGGGTAAAAAAAATATTAAATTGGTTGAAGTCGACATGCCTGAGATCTCTCCAGATGAGGTTTTGATGAAGGTATGGGCCGTAGGAGTCTGCGGCAGTGATCTACTGATAGAAGACGATAAACATTTTTACAAGGCTCCTGTGATCATAGGCCATGAATTTTCCGGTGTGGCATGGAAAGTCGGCAGTGATGTAAAAAAAATAAAGGAAGGTGACCATATAGTCGGGGACATAGAGACACCCAGCGGCTGGCTGGGAGTTACCAGGGACGGAGCGTATGCGCCTTTTATGTCGATACCAGAAGATATATGCTATAAGGTACCCAAAGATTTTAATCTCGACCATGCAGTATTGACTGAGCTTATAGTAGCCACTATCCATAGCATGCAGGAAAGGTCCAATGTAAAAGCCGGAGATTTTGTAGTTATTGTAGGTCCTGGACCAATGGGACTTATTGGGGTACAGTTTGCTAAATTAAGCGGAGCTTCCAAAGTTGCATTGATAGGACTAAAAAAAGACAGGAAAAGGTTAGAAGTCGGAAAAAAGATCGGTGCAGATCATATATTATATTCAGATGAACGCCCTGAAGAGAAAGTCATGGAACTGACAGGTGGTGCGGGTGCAGATTTTGTTCTGGAGTGTGCGGGTCCGAAGGTGGGAAATAATATTGTAGGTGTCCAGCATGCCATAGATTGTGCAAAAAAAGCAAATGAGGGGCCCGGAGGGAAAGGAACGATTGCTTTTATAAGCCTATGGGGGGAACCGGTAAGTATCGAACTTGATAAGATATCTTTAAATCAGCTTGATATCCACGGAAGCTGGAGCTGGAATGGATCTGAGACCTGGGAAAGGGCCGTTGACCTTGTCACCACTGATAGATTTGATTTTGATTCACTGATAACCGGAAGATACCCGCTGGAAAAATGGGAAGAAGCTTTTAAAAACATAAGGGAAGGAAGAGATATAAAAGCTCTTATCTGTCCTAATGGAAGGGACTGGTTGTAAGGGATAACAGTAACCTTAAATCCTGTTTATTTTATCGACTCTTCTATGATGTCTTTCTTCCTGGCTGAATTCTGTTTCCAGCCAGATATTAATTATCTTTTTAGCTAAAAGAGGTTTTATATAATTTTGTCCCAGGCATAGGATATTGGTATTATTATGCTCCCTGGACATTCGCGCAACAACCGTATTTGTCGGATTTACTGCCCTGATATTCTTTATTTTATTTGCGGTGATACAGACCCCGACTCCACTGTCGCAGATTATTATTCCCCTTCCACCGGTCTCTGATACTTTTCTTGCCACTTTTGAGGCATAATCCGGGTAGTCATCCCCAGATTCATATTTTTCATTTCCCATATCTACCGGGCCGTAACCGGTCTTTGATAGATATATTCTAATATATTCTTTTAATCTAAAACCTGCATGGTCCGAACCAATGTAGATGATCTTATTTTTCATATATAGATTTTCTCATAATAAATATATAAGTCCAATAGAATTAACCAGAGCAGTCTTTAAGATCAAAGCTTAAGAGACTCGTGCACTGCTTCAATTTGTCGTCCAGTTCCTGTCTGGAATTTCCGCCAAGATTAATGATACCATAACGGTAGCTCTGCATATCCTGGAGCTCCTCTGAGAGGAGAGCGCCTTCTTTTCCGTATATCTCGATTCTGGCTTCAGGAAAAATATTATGGATTTTTGTGATATCATCTTTCCCGGGTAGTCTTACAATTCTTTTATCTTTAAAAGACCTTAGGACAAAACTGGTGGCATATTTAAATTTACCAGAATTCATATCAGAAATTGGTTTATTGCCCAAACAGAGATCTATCTGTATCTTATAGGTATTTATTCTCTCTACTTTTTCCATCAAGTCCGCAAACTGGCTGGCCATACGGGGATTAGCTTCGATTATCTTTACTGAATCTTCTTCCGGATTGTAGAAAAATTCAATATTGAAGACTCCATTATCAAATCCGGTGGAAGAAATAAAAGACCTGGCAATTCCGGCCATCCTTTTCTGTATTCCGGCAGGAAGTGAAGAAGGATATTCAAATCTTTTAAAACTAATAGTACCCGGATACATTATCGAGTCAGTGATTCCCATGATCTTAATTTTCTTATTATACACATATCCTTCAAGGGTCACCTGCTGCCCGCTCATCAGCTTTTCTGCTATCAGGAAGTCCGCATTTATTTTGAGATCAGAGTATTTTTTTATGAGTATGTTTAGAGGTTTGGAAAATTTATCTTTATGCCTCCTGTATGATCCCATGAATTCACTGTATTGCTGCTTATTGTCTATCCTGGCAGCAAAAATGGAGAAGAAGGATTTAACAGGTTTAATAAAGATAGGATAATAGGGCGGTCCATCATATTTTTTATCTATGGGATCGATAAGAAAAAACTCCGTTACTGCATCCGGGACCACTCTTTCCTGGTAGATCCTGCTGTAGTATTTATGCTGGCATATAAGATTTGAAAGTACTGGCGGTCCGGGAGTTTTTAGTTTCTCTGAAAGAATACTTGCTACTATTGAACCGGGATAATCATGAGTTCCAATGATCCCATCTATTGAAATATCTTTGAGATCATCCTGGAATTTATTTATAAATCTAACGGGGTCAAATGCAGATAGGTCCTCACGCGGATTTTTCCCATAAAATATGTAATTATGCCTGTACTTTTCGTCAGTGCTTATCTTATCAATTTCTCTATGGTCCCTGATAGTCGGGCATATGATCACTATATTTTTCATAATCCTGCCACTTATTTGATCCAATATTTCTAATCCTATTAAATAATTCAAAGAGGGTCTTAGAAACAATAATATTTAATACTATCATATAAGGACCAGTGTTTTATATATGTATTTTGAGACAGTGACTTTTAAGTAGAGATACCGCTTCTGGAAGGCAGTATTTTACAATACTATATTTTTGTAAAAACATTTGTATTTTATATAATGATATTATGAAGAAAAAGGGAATTTGTGGAATATGCAGTGCCGGATGCTGGATAATCGCTGATTATGATGATGATGGCAGGATAACCCGGGTCCGCCCGGACAAAGGATCAGAGATGGGTATTATCTGCAGACTCGCAGAACATGCGCCGGAGATCATCTATTCAGAAGACAGGCTTCTATATCCTATGAAGAGGAAAGGTGAGAAGGGAAGCTATGACTTTGAGCGAATATCCTGGGACCAGGCATATGAGACAATTACTGAAAAATTAATTTCTATAAAGAAACAATACGGACCGGAAGCCAATGCTATCTATACTGGTGTCGGAAGTTTTGAGCTTTCTTTCTGCGATATATATCAACCAAAGGGTGTGGCAATTTCTTCGGCAAGCAGTGTGCTTTTTCCCTTCGGTTCGCCCAATACTATGGGTGTTGGGGCATTATGTTATGTAGCATTCGGCATGATAGCTCCTCATGTAACTATGGGCAGGATGTTTATGAATACTTTTTCCGATATTGAAAATTCTGAGCTTATTGTGGTATGGGGCACAAATCCTGCAACGGACCTTCCCCCGATAGATATGAAAAGAATACTTAAGGCACAAAGGCAGGGGGCTGAAGTAGTGGTTATAGATCCCAGAAATACTGCTACAGCAAAAATGACCGGCGGGCAGTGGGTATCTATCCGTCCCGGTACAGATGGTGCCCTGGCTCTGGGGATGATAAATGTCCTTATAGAAGAAGAACTATATGATGATGATTTTGTGACAGATTGGACGACCGGGTTTGACGACCTGGTAAAGTACACTCAGCATTACCGGCCTGAGGTAGTGGAACATATAACGGGAGTTCCAAAAGAGACAGTGATCTCACTGGCAAGGAGGATCGCTGGAGCAAAAGGAGCCTCGCAGCTTATGTATACCGGTATGGAATATGGTAATAGCGGAGTACAGAATATACGTGCCGCACTGATACTGTGGGCCCTTGCGGGTCAGCTGGATGTCCCGGGCGGATTGTGTTTTTCCATGGATAAAAATAAATTTCCCATTAATAGGCAGGACCTGGTGGAGAATCCGGATACCGGACCCAGGCTGGGAAAGGATAAATTTCCTGTTTATATAAAATACAGGGATGAAGCGCATGCTGCAGCTCTTCCAAAATCAGTACTTAAAGGTGATCCATATAAGATCCGTTCCCTGATAATACTGGGTAGTTCCATAACTACTTCCTGGCCCAATCCGGGTATCTGGAAGAGGACCTTAAATGAGTTGGATTTTCTCGTGACTATAGACAGGCAGCTGACCTCTGATTCAGCCTATGCTGATATAGTACTTCCTGCCACAACATATTTTGAAAACACCTCTTATATGACTTATGGTTCTGTATTCAAAATAAGGGAGAGGATGATAGAACCCCTGGGTGAGGCAAGGAGCGATATCTTTATACTCTCTGAACTTGCACAAAGACTTGGTTACGGCCATCTTTATCCCCAGGACGAAGAGGAACTTTTAAATCATGCCCTGAAGGGTTCGGGCTTCTCACTTGAAGATGTAAAAAAATCAGGAGGAATGGTCTCGATAGATACCGAGATGATACAGTATAAAAAGTGGGAAAAGGGAAAACTCAGAAAAGACGGTAAACCCGGATTTGAGACTCCTACAGGAAAATTTGAGATCGCCTCGACCATACTTGAAGAATTCGGATATGAACCGCTTCCTAAGTATACTGAACCAAAGGAAGGTCCTCTTGCCCAACCGGGGCTGCTAAAAAAATATCCCCTGGTCTTTAATTCAGGGGCAAGGGTAAAGACAAGTTTCCATACTCAGCATCATGGCATAAAGGGGCTATTTAAGGACAGGCCGGAGCCGACAGTTATGATAAATAATGCAGACGCACAAGAGAGAGGAATTGAAAACGGTGACAGGGTCATGATAAAGACACTACGCGGGAGCGTGATCATGAGGGCAATAGCAACCGGTGATATCAAACAGGGATGTATCGACGCAAATCATGCCTGTGGAAGTCCCATAGGACCCGAAGCCTGGAAGAAATCAAATATTAATGATCTCACGGACCTTGATAATTATGATCCTATTTCTGGCTTTCCTGTTTACAAGGCGCTTCTTTGCGAAGTAGTTAAAGCCAAGGACGATGGGGCACCCCTGATAATCGACTCGGGAGAGATAAGATCAGATGAGATCGAAGTCGCAGATATAAAGAGATCAAAAGAAACTATTTATCTGGACAATAATGCGACCACAAAAATTGCCGAAGAGGTTAAGGACCATATGATAGACCTCATTGATGTTTATGGCAATCCCTCAAGCATCCATAGTGAGGGAAAGAATGCAAATAAGATAGTAGAGCAAGCCCGCCGGAAAGTCGCACTGCAGTTAAACTGCACGGCAAAGAGGATCATCTTTACAGGATCCGGGACTGAATCGGACAATATAGCCATAAAGGGTGTGGCACTGGCTGGTAATGGGAAAAAGGATCACATCATCACTTCTTCCATCGAACATCCAGCTGTCCTTAATAGCTGCAAATGGCTCCAGACTCAAGGCTTTAGTGTAACTTATCTTCCTGTTGATAAAACAGGGATAGTAGATCCCGGGGATCTTGAAAGAGCCATCACGGACCGGACCTGCCTGATATCGGTAATGCTTGCAAATAATGTTACCGGATCAATACAGCCGGTCAGGGAACTGTCTGGGATTGCTAAAAAACGGGGGATTATTTTCCATACTGATGCTGTACAGGCAATGGGAAAGATCCCTGTAGATATTGAAGAACTGGGAGTGGACCTCCTGTCGATTTCCGGGCATAAGTTATATGGACCCAAAGGGATAGGTATATTATATATCAGAAAAGGCATCGAGCTCCAGTACCTCATCCATGGAGGCGGCCAGGAATACGGGATACGCTCTGCAACAGAAAATGTGATGGGAATTGCAGGATTTGGAAAAGCAATGGAGATGGTGCCCAAATATCTTAAAAACACCGAAAAGACCATAAAGCTCCGTGACAGACTCCAGTCAGGAATAAAGGAAATAGTCGGTGATTATATATTTAATGGCAATGCTCGCAACAGGCTGCCAAATACATTAAATATCACCATTCCAGGCATCAGGGGAGAGTCAATAGTCCTTGAAGCTGATAAGAGGGGACTATGTTTTTCCTCCGGGTCAGCATGCCATTCAGGCTCTTCAGCTCCTTCTTATGTGCTTCTTGCCATGGGGCTCACCGAGGAAGAGGCTCATTGTTCACTCAGGTTTTCCCTGGGGTATAAGACGAGTGAAGAAGAAATACTTAAATCTCTTGATATGATAAGGGAGATAATAAATAGTTCTAAAAATATAATAAGGTTTGTTCCGTGTAAATAAAGGAAAGAAATGGCTGAGCAAAGTTACCGTTTATTTAATGAAGTTGAGAGTATAAAGTTTAAGACGCATCAGGAATTTGCAAATGATGTATTGATAGGCCTTTCACAACCCTTAAAGTGGCTTCCATCTAAATATATTTATGACAGCCAGGGAAGCAGATTATTTAAGGAAATAATGGAGCTTCCGGAATATTATTTGACCCGTACAGAAATAGAGATACTTGAAAGCAATAAAAATCAGATTGCTGAACAGATCGGGAACAGCGAATTTAACCTTATAGAACTTGGCTGCGGAGATGGCAAAAAAACTAAAATACTGCTTGGACAGTTTCTTAAAAATGACCAGAGGCTCCACTTTTTTCCAATTGATATATCAGAAGATTCAATATCTGATTTTATTGACTGCCTGAGAAGCCAGTACCCGGACTTAAGATCAGAGGGCCTGGTCTCAGATTATTTTGAGGGACTCTATTGGCTCTCGGCACAAAACCACAGGAAAAATGTTGTTCTCTTCCTGGGATCAAATATAGGAAATTTTACACCATTAAAAGCAGGAGTATTCCTTTCAAGCCTCTGGAAAGCATTAAATAATGGTGATATGGTTTTTATAGGTTTTGACCTGAGGAAAAATACCGATATGATGGTCAGGGCATATAATGATAAAAAAGGGGTCACAGAAGCTTTTAATAAGAATCTTCTAAAAAGGATAAACAGGGAACTTAATGGTAATTTTGATCTGGACCAATTTGAATTCTATGCGACATATGATGTTGTCGAGGGTGCCATACAGAGTTATCTGATAAGTAAAAAGAAGCAGGATGTTTTTATAGGGGAACTGAAATGGCTCTTTTCATTAAAGGCAAATGAGCCCATACATACCGAATCATCCTATAAATATCTTACCAGCGATATAGAAGATATGGCAAATAAAAATAATTTTGAGATCATAGAGAATTATTTTGATCCGAATAAATATTTTGTAGATAGTCTCTGGAAAGTAGTTAAATAAAGATGTGGCACATAAGTATTTGTGATTTTTAAAAAAGGGCTGATCATTATGGATAAAAAATACGATGTAATAGTAATCGGAACTGGAGGGTCAGGGTCAAATACAGCCTACCTGTGCAAGTCCGCGGGAATGGATGTTGCAATCATAGACCAGAAACCTTTTGGGGGAACTTGTGCGCTGAGGGGTTGTGATCCCAAAAAAGTCCTTCATGGAGCCGCTCATATATCAGAGCTCGTGGATAATATGAGTATGGTTTTAAGTGGATCTGTAGCTATTGACTGGGAAAAACTTATAGAATTTAAAAAGACTTTTACCGAGAAAAAACCGGCGAAGAGGGAAAAAGGTTTTAGGGATAGCGGTATTGCAGCGTTTAAGGGAACAGCCAGCTTTACCGGGAAAAATAGTCTTTCTGTAAATGATGAAAAACTGTCAGCGAAATTTATAGTAATAGCTACTGGTTCCATACCAGGGGACCTTAGTTTTCCTGGAGCAGAACTCCTTACTACCAGTGATATTTTCATGGAAAATACCAGGCTTCCGGAAGAGATCATTTTTATTGGCGGAGGTTATATTTCTTTTGAGTTGGCCCATATTTCTGCAAGGGCAGGGGCAAAGGTAAAGATCATCCATAGAAGCAAGTATCCATTGAAAAATTTTGACCGGGACCTGGTAGAGATGGTGCTTGAAGCCACTACTAAAGCCGGGATCAAGTTTATACCTGATGTTGAGCCGCAAAGTATCAAACAAAAAGGTGAAAAACTATTTATTGACTGCGGAACACAAAACTACACTTGTGATATGGCGGTCCATGGTGCTGGAAGGGTTCCAAATACAAGGTTTTTAGATCTTGAAAAGGCAAATGTCGATCAGGACCATGGTGTATTGGTAAATGAATATTTACAAAGCATATCCAATCCCAATGTATATGCAGTGGGGGACGCGGCATCTATTGGCCAGCCTTTGACACCGGTAGTGAGTATGCAGGGTAAAGTCGCAGCTTATAATATAATAAATGGAAATAAAAAAAGTATGGATTATTCACTTGTTCCCTCAGTAGTTTTTACGATCCCTCCCATGGGTTCGGTAGGACTTACCGAGAAGCAGGCCAGGGAAAAGGGTCTGGATTACCGCATCAATACGGCGGACTCCACAAACTGGTATAATTCCAGGAGGCTTGGATTTAAAAAAACCGGCTTCAAGATCATAATAGATAAAAAGACTGACAGGATAATCGGGGCCCATATCCTTGCTCCGGGAGCAGAGGAAGTATTGGACTTTTTTATGCTTGCCATGAGGACCGGCTTAAAGACCAG
>SDBU01003189.1_pt1 | contig 21070 bp, 14 predicted proteins | sample 2277071 | NCBI WGS metagenome assembly SDBU01 (sample SAMN10397929, study PRJNA504765) | marine sediment metagenome | isolation source: marine sediment core GS08_GC12, 126 cmbsf | place: Arctic Ocean: Gakkel Ridge, Loki's castle | collected 2008
TGTAAGCACCTTTTTTAGGTCCTAGTGGCGGAGTTTTTTTTTATAAAATTTTTGAGCTAGAATTTTGAAAATTTAGCTTCTCTTGAGACAAATTGTAATCTTTTAAATTAAATGAATTTTTCAAAGCTATTTTTATCTTTTGAATAAACTCATCTTTTGAATATCTACTCTTTATTGGAGCTAAAAAGTTAGAATGTGCTCTATCTTTTCTATATTGTGGAGTTATTTTTGGGGTTTTTAAATATTTTTGCATTTTATTCTTATCAAAATCTAATAAAAAAGAAGAATGTAGTAAAAAACGATCTTTTTTGATGTACATAGCATTTCCAGCAACTTTTTTATCATCTATAACAAAATCATTTTCAATTAATTTAAAACTTTTTAAATCAAAAACTTTTTTATAAAAAGTCTCAGCCCATCTTAAAATTGGCTCTGGAAAAAAAGTTATATCTAAATATTTTTTAGAGAAAATAAACGTTACAAAAAGAGTATTTTGATCGACAAAAACGCAGCCTCCAGCTGTAAATCTTTTAATGAGTGGAATTTTGTCTTTTTTTGTATTTTGAAGATGCACTAAATCTTTTTCAAGATTACTTATACCTAAAATTATTGCATCAGATGTGCCCTCATTTATAATACAAAAAGGCTCATCAAAATTTCTCAAAAATTTCTCTTCAAGGTTTAATTGAGTGAGAATATTTATTTTTTTTAAATGTAAAAAATTCAGCATTTTTTCAAAAACTTTTAGTTAATATTTTAGTTATTATTTTTTTTTATTTTAAAAGATAGTGATGAGACCTTTTTTATTCTTTTTTTCTCATCTTCACATTTTTGAAGAAGTTGAGATAGAGCTTCTTCATCTAATGGAATATCTAAAAAATCAAATACTCCGGCTTTTGTAGCTTTTTGTCTATATGCTTTTTTAAGACTTTTAGTAATTAATATTATTGGAGTTGTAAAAAGCCTTTTTCTTTTTTTTAATTGAAAACAAAGATCTATCGCTTTATCACAGTTTTCATCAATTATCACTAAATCTAAATCTGTAGTCTCTGCTACTTCTGTCGCTTTATCAAACTCTTTTTTTTCAATTAAATGAAAAATATCCTCTAGATGGTTTCTGAAAAACAACCTGGTATGTAAATCTTTAGTTACAACTAAAGCTATCGGTTTTTTAGCTATCATAAAATTTATAGTATCAATAAATTTTAGTTTATTAAAGATTTTTTATTTTTCAAAACAATCATCAAAATTGAGATGTCTGCAAAAGATATCCCATTAATTTTAGATGCTATATCTAAATTTGGAGGCAGAAATTTTTTAAAAGCTTCTCTAGCTTCAAATTTTAGACCATTAACTTTTTCATAATCAAAATTTTTAGGTATTTTTATCTTCTCTAATGCAATAAATTTTTGAACCTCTTTTTTTTGTCTGTTGATATAGCCTTCATATTTGATCTCAAGCTCTATTTGAGTAGCAATCTCTTTGTCTACGTTTTTGAAATCGTTTGGATATTTATTTAAGAGCTTTTCGTAGCTGTTTTCAGGTCTAGCTAAAAGCTTTTTTAAAGATATTGTTTTTCCATCTATAGATCTATGAGTTTTAGAGAGTTTTTGAGTCTCTTTTTCAATAATATCTTTTTTATCTTTAACTTTTTTATATTGTTTTTCATCTATCAAGCCTAATTTATATCCATATTCTCTAAGTCTTAAATCTGCGTTGTCTTGTCTTAGATATAATCTATATTCTGCTCTAGATGTAAACATTCTATAAGGCTCTAAAATCTCTTTTGTAACCAAATCATCAATCATCACACCGATGTAGCTCTCATCTCTTTTTAAGATAAACTCATCTTTTTTTAAAATTTTTAGAGCTGCATTTATTCCAGCTAAAAGTCCTTGCGCTGCAGCTTCTTCATAACCTGTTGTGCCATTTATCTGGCCTGCAAAAAATAGATTTTGAACTTTTTTCGTCTCCATTGTTGGGAAAATTTGAGTAGATGGTAGATAATCATACTCAATTGCATAAGCAGGCCTCATAATCTGGGCATTTTCTAGCCCTACCATACTTCGAATAACCTCTAATTGAGTTGAAAATGGAAGCGATGATGAAAGTCCATTTATGTAATACTCTACAGTATTTATACCCTCTGGCTCTAAAAATGCCTGATGCCGAGTTTTTGTCGGAAATTTTACAACCTTATCTTCAATCGATGGACAATATCTAGGACCAGTTCCTTTAATCTTTCCAGAAAATAGCGCAGACTTATCTAAGTCTCTTCTTACTATTTCATTTGTCTTCTCTGTTGTATAAGATATATAACAAGGAATTTTAAAATTTAGTTTTTGCTCAGTATCATCATATGAAAATTTTACTCCCTCTTCTGGATGTTGAATCTCCAATTTTGAAAAATCTATGCTGTTTTTATGAACTCTCGGTGGCGTTCCAGTTTTTAATCTCTTTATTTCAAATCCCAGCTCTTTCAAAGATATAGATAAACTATTTGAATTTAAATCTCCAGATCTGCCTCCTTCCAAATTAGCATCCCCAATATGCATCAGACCCTTCATAAATGTGCCAGCAGATAAAATCACACATTTTGCTTCAAATATCACTCCCTCTTTAGTTAAAACCCCTGTAATCTTTCCCTTTTCACATATCAAATCTTTAATCGTAAATTGCTTGATCTCTAAATTAGGTGCATTTTCTAATACTTTTTTCATCTCTAAAGAATATGCAGCTTTGTCGATTTGAGCCCTCGGAGCTCTCACTGCCCAGCCTTTCGATGCATTCAACATCCTAAAATGAATCCCAGTCCTATCTGTGACTTTGCCCATTATTCCACCAAGAGCATCGATCTCCTTTACAATATGCCCCTTTCCAATCCCCCCAATAGAAGGATTGCAGCTAGCCTTTGCTATAGTATCTAGATTCATAGTAATAAGTAGCGTTTTAGCTCCCATTTTACTAGAAGCTAAGGCAGCCTCGCTCCCAGCATGGCCCGCGCCTACTACTATAACGTCGTATCTGGTAGGGTATTTCCACATAAAATATTTTTTAGATTAAAAAAAAATTATTTCTTTTTCTTATGACGATCGCGTCTTCTTCTTTTTTTTCTTTTGTGTTTTGCAATCTTTGCTTTTCTTTTCTTTTTAACTGATGCCATATACTATTTATTCCTGATTTTCATAAATAAGCATTTTATAGAAAATTTGATAAAAAGTAAAGAATCCAAAAAAAATGTAAATTAATAATTTTAATTATCATGAGGATATTCAGAATATGACTCAGATTCTTCCCTTTCCGTTGTATGTAGAGGGGTGAAATTCTCAAATCTAGCGATCTCTTTTCTAAATGATAGATTTACAGTGCCCACTGCCCCATGACGATTTTTTGCAACTATTAATTCCGCCTGTCCAGGTTTGTCATATGGATCGTAATATTCTCTTCTGAGTAAGAAAAATACTAAATCACTATCTTGTTCTAAGCTATTATGTACAATAATGTCATTCGCAACAAAATTATGAACATCTTCAACTGTAGCATCATAAACATCTTCAATTTGAAGTTTTTCGATAGATTGTATTTCATCCCAATAAATATCAGAAGTAGCTAATTCTTTTGTTTGTTTATCTTTAAAAATGTTAGATAATTTGAGCATCCTGTTTCTTGATAGTCCAGATTTATATAATGTTGTTCCACAATATGACATTCCTAGTTTTTTACAGATTTCTCTCCAACTCATTTTCGCATTTTTTTTGGCTTCTTGTATAATAGATTGCCATGCTTCTTTAGGAATAATATCCCGATTTGGATTTGTTTGAATTTCTTTTAAATAGTTCAAAAGTGTTGGTATTGATTCTGCTCTTTTACCTATGCAGCCAATATTTTTTAAAAATTGTTCTTGATCAGGTTTACCTTGAATATAAATATGATACATATTTCGGTATCCCTTAGATGATGGAACTGTTTTTAAAGAGCTTTGAATTCCTGTACACAATAATAAATGTTGAACTTGTTGGGATAACGTTTTACTTGAGCTTGCATAGTAAATATTTGCTGAAGGACTACGATTTTTTATTTTTTTGATACTTATATTACCATCAGTTGCCCATAGATGTTTTAAAAATAATTGTTTGCTAGATATATCACATTCGAAAAGTTTTTTAGGAATTATTTTCTCATATGACCTTACTCTTTTTATTTCAAGTTTGTTAAACCAATCAGTAATGGGATGATTTTTTTTATGAGTGGTATGTATTGGTGATGTTAAATAATAATGATACCAATTTTTTTGTTTAATTAATTTTCCTTCTATATTAAATAAATTTTTTGCGCTTTTTTTAACATATTCAATATTTACAAGATCGCTATTTGTATAGTGGTAGGGTTGAGTCGGTAATATACAACCATCTCCTAAAAGATGTGCTAGTAAAATCAGTTCATCTTTAGATATGGGATTTTCTTTTTGATTAATCACTTGACTTCTTGATAAGGCAATTTTATCTTGAATTCGTAATTTGTCTAATCGAGTCCATCCTTCTAATTTTAAAAAAGGATGATTTGCACTTGCTTTCACTTCTCTTCCACTTTTAGTTGTTAATTTAAACACCTGTTTCTTTCCTGAATAAAAGGCTTTTATCATTTTTCGTTTTTTTATTTTTAAATCTTTATCTATTCCAAAAACATTGATTGGCTTTTGATTTTTTCTCTCAGAGAGTTCTTTTATTGTATATTGCTTACCAGTATCTGCATCTGTAATTATGCTATCACCTGTTAAACAACCAGATTCTCTCAGATCACTCATCATAGGACGATGACCTTGTCTCTCTTCTACTTTTCTAGAAAGTTGTGATAGACAAAGAATAGGAATATTCAACTCTCTTGCTAAGTTTTTAAGCATACGAGAGATTTCTGAGACCTCATTTTGTCTATTTTCTAAAGAACGAAGATTTCCAGAGCCAGTGAGTAGTTGTAGATAATCAATAACTAAAAACTCTATGTTAAAAGCCTCTTTCATTCTACGAGCTCTAGCTCTGAGATCTGTTATTTTTAATGATGGTTGATCATCTATGATCATGGTTTTTTTCTGAATTGAATTCACGCAAGATACAATTGTTTGATATTCAGTGCTGTCTAAAGATCCTGTTTTTATCTTTTCTGATTCCACTTCGGATTGAGAGCATATAATTCTATGAAGCAGTTGTTCCGCTGTCATCTCTAAAGAAAATATGCCGACGGCTTTATCATTTTTAAAACAGATATTTTCTGCAATGTTTATAGCTAAAGCTGTTTTTCCCATCGCAGGTCTAGCAGCTAGTATCATTAAGTTAGAAGGGCTAAATCCATTAATTAACTTATCTATATCTAAAAAATGAGTAGCTAAACCTGTTATTTTTGAATCATCAGCTCCTCTTTGTAAAAACGTTTCTTGTTTTTCTTGAAGCTCTTTTAAATATGGAATAGAACTTTCTGCTTTTAGTCCTGATAATATGTCTTTTATATGCAAGTGATGATGAGAATTTACACTTTGTGAGATTTGAAAGAATTTGTTTTGAGCTTCATCTAAAGTGATTTTTACATCTTCAGGTTCTGATAAAACATTTTTCTCAATAATATCAGTTGCATCTAGCATTTTTCGAAGAAGAGATTTGTCTTTAACTATTTGTACATATTCTTCAATGTATGCACTCGTTCCTGCAAATTGAGCGAGAGTTGTTAGATAAGCAACCCCTCCAATATCTTCTAAAAGATCTAATCTTTTTAACTCTTCAGCAACTATATGAATATCTGCGGGTTTATCTTTTTTATAAGCTTCTTTTAAAACCTTAAATATCTTTTTATGCTCAGTATAATAAAAGTCTGTGTCATCTAAATTATCTGCTGCTGTATTTAAACTATTTATAGATGTGAGTGAACATCCTAATACCATCATTTCTGATTCTTTGGAATTAGGTGCTGTTTTTATTTGAATGCTTTTTTTTGCCATAATTTTTTTTAAGGTTTAGTTATGTTTTAGAGTAGCATAAGGAAAAATTGTACAAAAAGAAAAATTATTTAAACTATACAAAAAATTAAAACCATATTTGGAAATTTATATTGATTTTTTGGTTTGAGACTAAAGTGATTTTTGCAAAATAAAATTTTGTGATTTCATAATGAATTTAAAACAATGAATATATGTAAGTATTTATTTTGCAAAGTATAATAAGTTATAAAAAAATACGGAAAGAGAGGGATTCGAACCCTCGATACCCTCACGGGTATGCATCCTTAGCAGGGATGTGCTTTCGGCCACTCAGCCATCTTTCCTAGAATAATAGATAAAATAATACGGTTTTTTTAATTTTTGAGCAAATTATTCCCTTGATTTTCTGGAGTTTAGCTTGTTGAAAAACTGCTTTATGCTTCTAGATAAAAAATATATTATATAGTACGAACTATTAGAAGATCTACAATGTAATTATTCAATATGATGAGATTGGGAGAGCTTTTTCCCATTTAAAGCATTAAAATAGGTTGTCATGAGTGATCCATCTGGATTTTGTACAACTATGCTGTAGACAGGTAGAAAAATTTCAGTTTTTTTTCTGATTGCAAAATCATTTCCAAAAGCAGATCTTGCCATACCTTCAATCTGGGCTGGTCTAAATTTTTTTGTAATTCTAGCTGCATATCTTCCAGCTTTAGTAACTATAGATTGATCGATTTTTGTCTCAGGAATAACTTGCATTTTGGGATTTTGAAAGTGAAGACGGTAATTATTTCCATTTTGAACTATTAAATTTTTTCTTCGACAAGTTTCTATCCAACCATCTAATGTATCATTATCAACGTTTAATATTCTTGATAACGTTTCTCGATCTAAAGATCCTCCACGAGCTGCTAATATATTTATGATTTTAAAATCATTTTTATCAGCTCCAGATCCTATGCAATCTTTAAACCCATGTGTCATGTCCCAAGATGCTGTACTTATTACCATTTCTCCATCTGTTAAACTCCATAAAATAATACCTTCGCTAGTCTTATCTGATGAGCGATTATATTTTACTTCCATTAAAAGGTAGGGATGAAATTTTAGATCTGGTTCTAAAAAACTATGAGCGGAATCTTTTAAAAGTTCACGTCTATGAACATCCATAATATTTTCTGCAGAATATCGAACTTCTAAAGTATTAAATTTTTTTCTGCTGATAAAATCATAGATATATACTCTGGCTTCTGGATAATTAAACCATATCCATGAAAGTATAAAGCTAGCAAATATAAAAGATGTTATTACAGAAAGTAGGCGCATACTTTACATCGCAATTTATATTCCCCCAATCTTTATTGTAAATTTTTTATCTATTCTTTCATAGATAAAAGAAATTCAGTGTTATTATTTGTCTTTTTTAATCTAGAAAGAAGTAAGTTCATTGCATCTACTGGAGTTAAATCAGCGAGGCCTTGTCTGAGTAGATACATTTTTTCTAACTCATCTGGATGATATAAAAGCTCTTCTTTTCTAGTTCCACTTTTTATAACATCAATTGCAGGAAAGAGCCGTCTGTCAGCGAGTCTTCTATCTAAGACAAGCTCCATATTTCCTGTACCTTTAAACTCTTCAAAAATTACTTCATCCATTCTAGAACCGGTATCAATCAGAGCTGTTGCTATAATTGTTAAAGATCCACCTTGTTCGATATTTCTTGCTGCTCCAAAAAATCTTTTAGGTTTATGCAGTGCATTTGCATCAATACCACCTGTTAAAATTTTTCCACTATGTGGCTGAACAGTATTGTAAGCTCTCGCAAGTCTCGTGAGAGAATCTAATAAGATAACCACATCTTTTCCACTCTCAGCGAGTCTTTTAGCTTTTTCAATTACCATATCAGCTACTTGTACGTGTCTCTCTGGTGGTTCATCGAAAGTTGAAGATATAACTTCACCTTTCACAAGCTTTATCATGTCTGTTACTTCTTCGGGTCTTTCATCGATTAACAAAACGATTAAAAAGATTTCAGGATTGTTTTGTTCAATCGCATTTGCGATATTTTGAAGCAAAACAGTTTTACCAGCCTTTGGTGGAGATACAATCATTGCTCTTTGTCCTTTTCCAATAGGTGCTGCTAAATCCAAAACTCTTGTTGAGAGTTGTTCTTTTGAAGTTTCCATTATTATTCTTTTAGAAGGATAGAGTGGCGTTAAGTTTTCAAATAAAACTCTCTCTTTTGAAATTTCAGGTGTTTTTTCATTTATAGATTCTACTTTTAAAAGAGCGAAGTATTTCTCTTTTTCTTTTGGTGCTCTTATAGTTCCATAAAGAATATCACCTTTTTTTAAACCAAATCTTCTAATTTGAGCAGGGGATACATAGATATCTTCAGCAGAAGGTAAATAGTTATAATTAGGAGAGCGTAAAAATCCAAAACCATCCGGCAAAACTTCTAAAACTCCTTCAGCAAAAAGAACTTCTTCAGGTTTTGAAGAAATTGTTTTTACAATTTCAAAAACAATTTGTGATTTTGTGAAAGACCCTAAATTATGAAGTCCGAGTGAACGAGCGTAATCTTGCAGCTCTTCAACATGCATTCTTTGAAGTTCGGATACTTTTGTTACTTTTTTTATAACATTTGTCTGTTGCTTTTCATTGTTAGTGTTAACAATTTTTTCTTCATTCATGAAGGCTATCTCCTATTAAAGGTTTTTGAGAGTTTTTGAGAGTTTTTTTATACTGTCTTCTAAAGCAGATATACTTTGGTTATTCTCGATTACAAAATCAGATAATTTTTCTTTTTCTACGTTAGGCATTTGTTTTTTTATACGAAGGTTATAATCTTTATCTTTATATCTTTTTTTTGCAATCATATCTTTTATAGATATTGTTATTACAATATCAAAATAGCTTTGGCCTTTTATCTCGAAAAGTAAGGGGATTTCTACAACAAAAAATTCAAAATTTTGATTTTTTACTTTTTCATAGAAATTTTCAATCTCATTTAAAATCTTTGGATGAATTAACTTTTCGAATTTTTTTAGTTTATCATCATTCGAAAAAACTATTTTTGCAATTTTTTTTCTATCTATTTTGCCATTTTCAAAAATTTCATTTCCCAAAAGAGTTTTAGTTCGATTTTTCAGATCTTCATCATTTTCTAAAAGATCATGCGCTATTTTGTCCGCATCTACTATAAAAGATCCTAATTTTTTAAATATTTTTAAAGCTTCTGATTTACCAGATCCTAAATTTCCTGTTATTGCAATTTTTTTTAACATCAACACTCAGCTAAATTTGTACCAATTTCAATATCTACAGATAGTGGAACTTTCAGTTTGAAGACATTTTCCATTTTATCTTTTACTATTTTTTTGAAAATTTCAATTTCATCTTTTGGAACTTCAAATAAAAGCTCATCATGAATTTGAAGTATCATATACCCACGGAGCTTTTTTTTGCTAATCTCTTTATCTATTTCAATCATTGCAATTTTTATTAAATCAGCAGCTGATCCTTGAAGAGGTGTATTAATAGCGAGCCTTTCAGCTGCAGATCTTATTATAGGATTGTTATTGTCGATTTCATAGATAGGTCTTTGTCGTTTTGTTATTGTATAAGCTATTTTATTCTCTTTTACCTTTTCTATACAATCATCTAAATATTTTTTTACCTTTGGATATCTTGCAAAATATGTATCAATAAAAATTTTAGCATCTTTTGGACTAATCCCGATTTGTTCAGATAGCCCAAAAGCTCCTTGTCCATAGATGATACCAAAATTTACTGCTTTTGCAGAATTTCTTTGCCTTTTAGTAATTTCATTTATTGGTACATTGTACACTAAAGAGGCTGTGTAGCTATGAATATCTTCACCTTTTTGAAAAGCTTCAATTAAGTTTGGATCATCGCTAAAATGAGCTAAAAATTTAAGCTCAATTTGAGAATAATCTGCAGATAGATATTGCCATCCATCTTTTTGTGGTTTAAAACCCTCTCTTATTTTTTTTCCCTCTTCAGATCTTATCGGAATATTTTGAAGATTGGGATTTTTAGATGCTAATCTGCCTGTTGCTGTTGTTGATTGTGAAAATGTAGAATGTACTCTATTTGTCTTAACATTTATTTGTTTAGGAATTGCATCGACATATGTTGAGAGCAGTTTTTTGTATTCTCTATATGATATTATATGATCTATAATAGGAGATTTGCCTTTTAATTTTTCTAAGATATCAGCTGCTGTTGAAAAACTTTTCTTTTTCTTAATTGGTGTAATAGCTAGATCAACATATAAAATTTCACTTAACTGTTTTGGAGAATTTATATTAAATTTTTTGCCAGCTTCAGAATATATTTCCCCTTCAATTAAAGTTAGTTTTTTTGTTATCTCTTTTGACATCTCATGTAACATATCCTTATCTACAAAAACGCCTTTTCTTTCCATTTTTGCTAAAACTTTTAATAGAGGAATTTCAATGTTGAATAAAATGTGATCTAAATTTTTCTCTTTTAGCTCTTTTTTGAAAAGATTTTTGAGTCTCAAAGTATAATCTGTATCCTCACAGCAATAAGTAGATATTTTATTTAGATCTACATCTTGCATCGAAATCTTTTTTTTACCAGATCCTATCAGCTCTTTTATATCGATTTTAGTTTTTCCAAATTTTTCAAGCGCTAAAGTATCTAAACCATGCCGTCTTTTTTGTGGATCTATTAAATATGATGCTAAAAGAGTATCGAAAGCTATATTTTTAATCTCGATTCCATGGTTTAACAAAATATGATAGTCATATTTTATATTGTGGCCAATAAATGAGAGATTTTCATTTTCCAATAAAAATTTGAGCTTTTCTAATACAAAATTTTTATCAATATCTCCATTTAAAGGGATGTAAAAAGCTTCTTGCTGCTTTATACTAAGTCCAACTCCAACTAAAGTAGAGGTTAAATAATTTAGATCTGTAGTCTCTGTATCAATTGTAATCTCTTTTTCTAGCAGTAGTTTTTTGATTAATTCATCTAGCTCATTTTCACTTTTTATAAGAGTGTACTTTAGATCTTCTTTTTCATATGTTTTTATTTGGACTAACATCTCTTTTAAAAGAGTGATAAAATTCATTCTTTCATAAAAATTTTTAACTTTTGATTCGTCCATTTTTTTTATAAGATAAAAATCTTTTGTTTTAGGAATATCAACATCTATATGCAAAGTTGCGAGTTTTTTACTGAGTATTGCTCTGTGTTTTTCTTTGATTAAAGTCTGTTTTTTCTTTTCTGGAATTTGTTCTAAATTAGCAAAGATATTGTCTAAAGAATTGAATTCTTCTAAAAGAGTTGTTGCAGTTTTAGGTCCAAATCCTTCTATTCCTGGAATGTTATCAGATGTATCGCCCACTATTGCTAAATAATCCAACATCTGTTTCGGATAAATTCCAAAAGTCTTTTTTACTTTTGTCTCATCAAAGATCTCATTATTTTTATGAGCGTGCAGAACAAAAGTCTTATCATCTACCATCTGCATTAAATCTTTATCACTTGTACAAATATAACTTGTTAGATCGTTTTCATTTGCCCATAGAGCTATAGATGCCATTGCATCATCTGCTTCATATCCAGGAATGCAAAGAGCGGGAAGTCCTAACATTTCACAAAAATCATATGCCATTTCAAATTGTGGGAATAGATCATCCGGCGCTTTTTTTCTATGCATCTTATATTCAGAGTAGATCTTTTGTCTCTTCTCTTTATTCCCCGGTCCATCAAATACACAAACCAGATATTTTGGAGAAAAATCGTTTATTAGCTTTTTAACAGATCTAATAAAACCATAAAGAGCAGATGTAGAGACCCCTTCTTGATTAGTCATAGGCCCTATTGCATAGTAAGATCTAAAAAGATAATTGACTGCGTCAATTATAAATATTTTTTCCATGTATTTAGTTTGTATTTACATATTTTGTAGACAAAACAAGCTCTTTTATTAAAGTGTCAAACAAGCTTTTTGTCTGGGTTAAAAAGGGTTGAAACCAAATCTTTTTAGGATATAGGGCTATCACTTGATAATCCTTTTCTTTATCAATATTAGCCGCTTCTAAAACTCCATTTAGAGCTTCTTCATATGAAGAGTTTGTTACATCGATATAACCAATCTCTTTTGCCCTGTCTGCATCAAATACATGCGCTCCATACTCGTTTATAAGCTTTTCTTTGCTTATTCCTCTTGCATTTGCAACAATATTTACAAATTTTTGATATATGTATTCATTGATCTGCTTTAAAGATGCATCTTCATTTTGTTTCCACTCTCTAAATGGATTCATCATATCTTTGTCTTTACCCTCTGTGAGAGTTAATGATTCAACTCCATATTTTTTCATAATGTTATAAAAGTTGAAAAAAGGTCCGAGCAATGATCCAACTGATCCAATCATTGAAAAAGGTGATGAATATATTCTATCAGATGCACATGCTATAAAAAATCCTCCAGATGCACACATTCCATCAACATATGTATAAACAGGTACATTAAACTTTTCTTTGTATGATAAAATATTTCTATAAATATCATCTGAATCTACAGCAGATCCCCCTGGTGAATTTATATGTAGTAAAACTGCTTTTACTCTTTTGTTTTTCAAAATACCTTTTTGAGATTCTATAAGCTGATAATATACATCTTTTGATGTTAAGTGGCCTGTTCCTATTACTCCATGAACTTCTAATTGTAAAACAGCAGGCGTGTTAAATGATAACATCTTCGTATTGCCATTTAAATCTGGCAAAATCTCTACTTTATTTTTAAGTCCTTGTTTTTGATCTGACGATGTAAAAATAGAAAATAAAATTAAACTTGGAATTATAGCTATAACGACTCCTACAGTGCCAAGCAGAGTATTGAAAAAGGCTCTTATAGCTGAAATGAATATAGATTCACGTGCAATGTTCATGGATTTTACCTTTAGTTGATTTTTTCACTTACTATAACTTTTCATCAGTTATAATATCAATTTTTTACTTGGATCTATTTTTTCCGCCTTTTAGATTTTATTAGAAAAAATACTTTAGATTATAAGCTTTTTAATGAACCTATTATAGCATTTTTGTAGTTTTTATTGCAAATCATCTCTCAATAACAAATTGTCTTGGCTATCAACTACTTAGAAATAAACTCAAGTAGGTCTTTTAGAAAAACTACCAACAAGTAGCTCAATAAACGCTAAAACACCTAAAAGTACAAAAACAGCATAGATATACCATGAAAATGCAAAACTAAGTGTTAGTCCTATGAGCACACAAAATTGCATAGCAGTTGTCACTTTCCCCCATCTAACAGCTCTCACCTCGTAATTTGCCAATTTTTTTGTAATAAAAAGATAGGTAGTAAAAATTATGAGTGCAAAATCTCTAGAGATCATTGCTAGAGCTTGCCAAAGCAAAATATGCTTTTCCATTATCAAAATAGACAAGACAAAAAAGACAAAACATTTATCCATGGCAGGATCTAAAAAAGCTCCAAATTTAGAAGCCGATTTGTACTTTCTTGCAAAATACCCATCAATGCTATCTGTAAACATTGCTAAAACTATAGCAATGATTCTGACATAAATATTTTGCCATAAAAAGAGCAAAGCTAAAGGAATTCTAATAATGGAGAGACCATTTGAAAGGGTGATCATGTTTTTTGTTTGTGCTTTTTTTTCTTATAGTACCAAATGAAGCCAATTATAGTAAAAATAAACAAAAGGAAGATTAAAATATTTACTTTTTTTAGATAGGTAAATAGAGCTGTGTGATTTTTCCCGAGAGAATATGCAATAGAAAAAAGTACGCTATTTGATATAAGACATGCAATTCCATCGCTTATTGCAAATTTTGTAAAATTCATTCTAGTCATTCCAGCTGTTAAAAATAGACAGTTTCTCACTCCAAAAGGAATAAACCTTCCCACTAACAGAGTAAAAAAACCATATTTTTTATAAAATAGCTTTACCTTTGCAAGCTTTCTTTTAGGAATTGTTTTTTTGAACCATTTAAATTTCCAAAGTTTAATTCCAAATAGCCTTCCTATCCAATAAACTATCCAATCAGACATATAGGCCCCTAAAAAAACAGCTCCAAATAATAGAAAAATATTTTGAGGAACAACATTTGCGGCTAAAATAGCGCTAATTATTATCATCAAATCTTCACTAATAGGAAGATTAAAACCAGCCAGTATTAGAGCTGAGAAAATAATCCAATGGGCATGATTCGCATTTTCAAATATAAAATTAATTATATAGGACATGATAATAATTATTTTGAGGTTTTAATTAGTAGTTAATATAACAATAATTATAATTAAAGAGAAAAATTAAAAACAATTGTATTGTGATTAAAACAATGCAATTAAGTGCTTGAAAGTTAGTTATTTTTTTATTTTATCTTTTTTCTCAAGAGTTGTAAATGGATAGTATTTTTTGATTTCATCTTTTTTCAAGCTTTTATCTGTTTGTTCTTGAATATGAATTTTTTCTTTGTGAGCAATAAGGCTATTGAACTCTTTTCCTAAAGAGATACAAGACACCACCCAAACTCCTAGTATTATTATAAATAAAATCGCAATATATGGCGCTGAGGCTGTGAGAGTTGAAAAGATAATTAAAAGACCTTGAGTTAAAACTGAACCTGAAGATTTACCAAATCTAGATCCAACCCCATCAATTGCAGCTTTTCCTTTTCTTTTGCTCTCTTTATCTAAAGGAATAAAAGAGATCTCTTTTGTAGCATCAAAAAGGGTATATTTGCTTGCTCTACTAAGTGTATTTTGCATTGTGCCGAAAAAGATGCTCATTACAAGCGGCGTTGCGCTAAAAAAGCTTGCGAATTTTAGAGCAGACGCTGAGTCCTTATATAAGAAGAAGATAAAGAAACATACCCCAGTTACAAGTACAACTACAGGGGTAATAAGAGCGCTAAAAGTCCAACTAAATTTTCTTAAAAAATTTCCTGACAAAAATAGAGCGACTATTGTTGCAACTATTCCTGTATAGACCATTACTTGTCCCATATAAGTATTAAAATCTGTTGGATTTGGATAGAGCAGCTTTATTTGATTTTTCCAAACAACTTCAACGATATGTGTAGTTAAATTATATGCTAAAACAATCAAAGCGATGAAAAGTAAATATCGAGACCTTGCTAGATAAGCAAAGCTTTTTTTAAGTGAAATCTTTTCTCTAGGAGCTTTTACTTGAGAGATTGTAGGTTCATTTTGATTCATAGCTTTTTTATTTAAATATCTAAAAAGACCAATGATAAGTAAGCCTGTTGCTAAAATAGTGAGGGTCATGAAAAAAACAGATTGATCCCAAGCATCTTTTCCATAAGGAATAAAATTAAAAAAACTTTTACTAGATAAAAATATAGCCGCTTCTCCAGACATAATTCCTGCAATATTTGCCCCAACTCCAAAAAGAGAATAAAATCTTTTAGCTTCACTCACAGTTGTAACTTCATTAGCAAAACCCCAAAAGGCAACCGATAAAATAGCCGTTCCCCAGAGCTCTGCCATGACATAATAAGAGGTTAAAGTCCAATTTCTAATCATCGCTATAAATCCATGAAACCCTTGAGGCAGAATGGCTTGCATTTTATCTGCAAGCACATTTGGATGCAAAACATCTCTCATTGGATATAATATAAAGGTGAAAACGCTAAAAAATCCTAGAAAAATACTCATCATTATATAGAAGACTTTTTCTGTAGAATATTTATTCGATAGCTTTGTGAAAATAAATGTCATTACCAAGGCCATCGGCAAAATCGCCCAAAGTTTAATAAAAGGAATAGCTTCTGCTCCAGAAGATGGCGCTGTTACAATCAATGTATCTTTTACAGCTCTAAGTACATTATAATTAAAGGCTATCAAGAAAAATACTAAAATCATTGGTATGAATTTTTTGAGCTCACTTGAATGAATAGGCCATAAAAAAGAGCGAATCTTACCAAATTTAAATGTGCTCGACATATTAATATTTTTGGGTTTTCTCAATTATTTTTTTACAAGCGAATTTATAGAGTAAAAATTGTAAAAGATTTTTTTCGATTCTTGCTAAAAGCAAGAGATTTATTGTGTTAAACACCGATTGCTCTTTTAAAAATCTAAGATGGCTTCATTGTATCGTATTTTGTATATTTTGCAAAGAGGGAAAAATTAAATATATACTTGATAAATAAATTGATCGAACAATGTATTGAATGATTCATAATGAGTCAAAATATTTAAATATGTATTTTAAAAAATTTACAAAAAAAGCATTTTTGATCTTTTGCTTAAAAATAATTTATTACGACACTTTACGACACTTTTTTTAAAAAAAGTGTCGTAATGGAGTTATTTTCAATAAAAAGATGTCGTAATAGAGTGATTTATATAAGAAAAGTGTCGTAATCAGAAGGATTGCGACAATTTACATAGAGCGAATATCAAAAATATAAAAAAGCTTTTAAATTGGCATAAAGAAAAAAATATCAATCAGAAAATATTTTACTATTATAGTTTCTTATCACTTAATGCTTCTATTCCAGGCAAAGTTCCAAACTCAATATATTCCAATGATGCTCCACCACCAGTTGAAAGATGTGAAAATTTATCAGCGATTCCAAGTTTATTAATAGCTGCTATTGAATCCCCACCACCAATAATACTTACACAATCAATTTTTGAAATTATTTTAGCTATTTCATTTGTGCCTTTGGCAAAATTTTCAAATTCAAAAACGCCAAGTGGACCATTCCATAAAACGGTTTTTGCATCTTTTAGGTGTTCTTGCCAATCCTTAATAGTTTTAGGCCCAATATCCACACCTTCCCAATTATCCGGTATATTTTCATCAGTATTTATAATTTGAGTTTTAGCTTCATTTTTAAATTCATTGGCTATTAAAATATCTAAAGGAAGATAAAGTTTTACTTTTTTCTCGTCGCATTTTTGCATTATTTTTTGAGCCTCAGAAACGAGCTCTTCTTCAAAAATTGAATTTCCAACACTTAAATTTAGAGCTTTTAAAAATGTGTATGTCATAGCTCCACCAATAAATATAGCATCAACTTTGTCGATCAAGCTATTTATAACTCCAATTTTTGTAGAGATTTTTTTACCACCTATTATCGCAAAAAATGGTCTTTTCGGATTTTTTACAGCTTTTCCTAAAAAATCGATCTCTTTTTTTAATAAAAATCCCATTGCAGCTTTATTTTCAAAGTATTTTGTAATCGTATATGTCGATGAGTGTTTTCTATGCGCTGTTCCAAAAGCATCATTTATATAAACATCACCAAGAGATGCTAGACTTTTTGCAAAGTTTGGATCTGTCTCTGGTTTTGTCTCTGCTTCATGAAATCTTAAATTCTCTAGTAGTAAAATCTCTCCAGTCTTTAAATTTTTAGCTAAATTCTCAACTTCTGAGCCAATACTATCTGGTGCCATTTGAACATCTTTTCCAATTAACTCAGATAATCTTTTAGCTACAATTTTAAGTGATAGTTTTGGATCTATTTTTCCTTTCGGTCTTCCTAAATGAGACATCAATATTAAAGATGCCCCTTTATCTAAAACATATTTAATTGATTGAAGTGCTGCTTTTATTCGTGTGTCATCTGCAATCTTATCGTCATCCGTTAATGGTACATTGAAATCTACTCTCATCAAAACTTTTTTGCCTTTTAGATCTAAATCTGTAATTGATAACTTTTGCATAATTAACAATTCCTTTTTTATTTTGATTTTTAACAAAGATAATTTTTGAGTAAAGAATAATAATTTATTTATCAATTATTTCATTGAAAATTATTAAAATTTTTCTATATAATTCATTTTTTAAATGTAATATAAAATGCGAAAGATATTTCTGCTTTTTTCATTGTTTAGTTTAGCCAAAAATTATTTTTGCGAAGATATTGATTTATTAACAAATGAAACAATTTTTCAATCAGAAGATCTATTTGAACATAAATTGAAAAAGACCTTTTATCCAGAGGTTTTTTTTCTACAAGATGATTTGAATATTCAAATTCCAAATGATGAAACATCTTCAAATGAAATACTCAATTCAAGTGATATAAAATGTGAAGAGAATATTAAGCAAAAGGCAAATGAAAAATTTGATATTAAAAAAGAAATTTTAGCTGATAAAATTACAGCTTTAATTTTTACAAATCAAACGGATTTAATTGAAGATGAGTGTTTGCGAGATATTGAGGGAATTGAAATAGATGGCATATATGTTAAAAATAAAGAAAAATTCAAAAATCAATTTTTATGTTTTTTAACAAAACCTCTCACTTTAGAGATTTTAGAGCAGATAAAAAGAAAAACAATAGAGTATTTTCAAAATAATATCCCATATCTAACTGATGTAAAAATTTTGGAAAATCAAGATGTATCTTCTGGAAAAGTACAAATTTTAGTGTTATATGCAAAATTGGATGAAATAACATCGAGTGGTGCAAAATACTTTTCGAATAAAAGACTTTTGCAAAAATTAAATATGCAGCTTGATCAAGATATTAATTTGAAGGAAGTAAAAAAATATTTGGCATTATTTAATCAAAATCCCTTTAGAAATGTCTCTGTATTATTGGAACCATCAGAGGATTTAGGATATACTAATCTACATTTCATAACAGAAGATATTTTTCCTTTAAAAGTTTTTGCAGGATATGAAAATACAGGTAATGAAATCGCATCTAAGCATCGCTTTTTGACAGGTCTTAATTTCGGGAATTTTTTAAATTTGGATCATCAATTGAATTTGGAGTTTAAATTTGCTCCGCATATTGATAAATGGTGGGGAGTAACAGGAAATTATATACTTCCAGCATTTTATAGTAATTATCTTAAAGTAATTGGTTCTTATGTTAAAACGAATCCTGAAACCGAAAATAATTATGATATAACAGGGAAAGCTTGGACTGTTATGGCAAGATATCATATCCCTTTGCAATTATATAAAAATGCAACTAATGAAGTTATTGTAGGCTATGACTTTAAACATACCAATAACTTTTTATCATTTCTAGGAACTTCAGTCTTTAATAATTTTATAGATATATCTCAATTTGTTTTTCAATTTTCTGGAAATTTTTATGATAGATTTGGAATGACATCATATTTAATTAGCCTTTATGCATCTCCAGGTGATATGACAAAACACAATGATAATAAAGATTTCAGACAAGAGGGCAATGCAAAAAAAGCAAAGTATTATTATGCGACATTTAATTTAGATCGAACATTGAAAATTTATAAAGATTTTTTATATGTAATAGATTTTTTTGCGCAAGTATCAACAAGAAGACTTCTGCCAACAGAAGAGATTTCAATAGGTGGATTTTATACTGTTAGAGGTTATCAAGAAAATGCTGTTTTTGGAGATCGAGGATTTTATATGAGAAATGAGATTCGCACGCCACAAATTAAGTATACAAAATATAAAAATCTAAAACATGATCTTCAGTTTTTAGCATTCACAGATTTGGGATATGTCAGCCATGTAAATGAAAATGTTTCTACTAAAAATAGCTCATTTTTAGCGTCTGTGGGGCCAGGTCTTAGATATATAGTTGAAAATAACTTAATAGTAAAACTCGATTACGGAGTGCAGCTAAAAAAAACCAATCGCGATTTTTTTGCTAAATCTTGGCACTCGAAACTTCACGCATATGTATCTTTTCAATATTAAATTTTTATCAAGAAATATCAAAAAAACAGTTTAAAATATATTGTATTTTTATTGAAAAATTATGCCAAATTAGTAGTTCTAAAAAATGCAGTATTATTTTGTAGTAAAAAGTTTATGATTTTATTTAATTTAAAATCAATATAACTAGAAAATAATCTCTTTAAAAAAAATATCCAATCTATTATCTAAATGAAATTAAGGGGAAGAAATCATGCATTTTTATACTCACGCTTGCGCGCGCACATTATTTGCGCGTATATTAGTGTATATACTATTAGCTTGTTTCATTCTTCCTATATCTATTTTTTCTTTGCCTCAAAAAGAAAAAGTTGTTTTTGGCTCTATATCGATAGAAGAGTCTTTAAATGAGATAAAAATCACTCAAAAATGTTCAAAAGCGATTATTGATTGGAAAGATTTTTCTTTGAAAAAAGATGAAATAGCAAGTTTCATTCAAGATAAAGATTATTCTGTTTTGAATAGAGTTGTTACAGATAAAATTTCCAAAATATATGGCTCAATACATGCTGATGGAAATTTTTATCTAATAAATCAAAATGGAATTTTAATTGGACCTAAAGGATCTATTAGCGCTAAAGAGGTAATGCTATCTACCTTGGAGCTTTCAAACGAAGATTATCTAAAAAATAAAGATTTAAGCTTTTCATCTTCAAAAGATGGTAAAATCCAAAATTTTGGATCGATAAAAGCACTTTCTAAAGATGTGTTTATCTTATCTAAAACAATTGAGAACAAAGCAAAAATTTCAGCTAAAAAAGGCGAAGTTAACTTAATAGCATCATCAAAAATTTTAATTTTAGATGGTAAAAAAGATATAATAATAAAGCCTGAAATTGATGGATCGATCTCAAATGAAGGAAATATAAAAGCTATCGAAGTTAAACTCAAATCTTCAAATAATAATCTAAATACATTTGCAATAAATCAAAAAGGTCTTATCGAAGCTACAGGTTTTGAAAAAAAAGATGGAAAAGTAATTTTAATAGCTGAAAGAGGTATTACCAAACATACAGGTACAACAGTAGCCAAAAATGAAAATGAAACTGGAGGAAAAGTTAGAGTTTTAGCGGAACATGTTGTAATAGATAGTGAGTCAAAAATAGATACAAGTGCTTCATTTGGTGGTGGTGAAGTTTTAATCGGAGGAGATTTTCAAGGAAAAAATCCAGATATTAAAAATGCTAGAACAGTTTTTGTAGCGAAAGATGCTTTGATAAATGCTGATGCTTCTCAAAAAGGAAATGGTGGAAAAGTAATTCTTTGGGCGAATGATACAAATAGTTTTTACGGAAATGTAACAGCTAAAGGTGGAAAAAAATATGGAGATGGCGGTTTTGTTGAAATATCT
>SDBU01003190.1_pt1 | contig 21069 bp, 18 predicted proteins | sample 2277071 | NCBI WGS metagenome assembly SDBU01 (sample SAMN10397929, study PRJNA504765) | marine sediment metagenome | isolation source: marine sediment core GS08_GC12, 126 cmbsf | place: Arctic Ocean: Gakkel Ridge, Loki's castle | collected 2008
ACTTCCAAGGTATTTCCCAAGGGACAAAGCGGCGGTAGCACCATCTCCTACCGCTGTTGCAATTTGCATCGGTGAATTATGACGAATATCTCCGGCGGCAAATATCCCGGGGATTTCCGTTTCCATTTTTTCATTGACCAGAATCTGCCCCTTCTCATCTAACGGCACATTGCCCCTGAGATAATCTGTATTAGCTTCAAGACCGACATGCACCAAGATACCGTCCACTTCTAGAACGCTCGTTTCCCCTGTTTTTATGTCAACAAGGTCGAGGGCTTTAACCTGCTCATCGCCACGAATAGCCTCTATCTTGCTCCCACATTTTATTTCCATCTTCGGATTAGAAAAGACCCGTTCCTGCAGGATTTTGGCAGCGGTTAGTTGAGGTAACACTTCGATTACCGTAACCTTAGACACCATCCTGGCGAGGAAAAGCGCCTCAGTTATCCCTGAGTCTCCTCCCCCAGCAACTGCCACTACTTTGTCGGCAAAGCGAGGTCCATCACATGTAGCACAGTAAAATACCCCTTTATCGGCAAACTCCTGCTCGCCAGGTATCCCCAGCTTCCTGGGATGGGCACCCCCAGCGATAACTATAGCTTTGCAAAAATAATCCCCTTGAGAGGTTTTTACCACCTTATAATTTTCTTCGATTTTAATCTGTTCGACTTCGCCGAGCCGCATTTCTACGCCGTAATTCATTACCTGGGTCATCATTTTCGAGCCAAGCTCCGGTCCCAAGATTCCATCAGGATAGCTGGGGTAATTCTCTATCAAGTCCCTATTCATTAACTCGCCACCCACCGTCTCCTTTTCAACAATCAAAGTATGCAGTTTAGCCCGGCTTGTATACAGTCCTACCGTTAACCCCGCCGGTCCGGCTCCAATAATAACAACATCATAAATTGCATCCATGGTTTCTCCTGCCTTTAACCTTTAGTCTATCAAGAAGCTGACCTTTCTCCGAGAATCTTCTCAGTCAGCCCACTGGCTGTTTCTGCTGAAACTCTAGCGAACCCAGGCTGAATTGTCAAGGTGACAACAGCCTCGTTGACAATTTATGATTGCATGCACTAACATACTGAGAACAGAGATTAGCTAAAGGAGGACTCGATGCAGACAAGAGAGGTATACCAGGTAGCGAGTCCGCTTGGTGAGCAACTTACCAAGAAGATATCGCCGGCTCGTCCCCTACCAGACTTGGAAGGGAAGAAAATAGGGTTTATGTGGACTATATTCACCAATGGTGATGTATTAGCTGAGGCGTTAATGGATTTGCTGGGTAGGCGGTTTGAGAACGTAGAGACGGTGAAACTGCCAGCCGGTAAGGGGATGAGTTGGGGGGATTATCCCGACGAAAGCATTGGGGAGCTAGTTAGGGAAGCCGGAGTTGATGCAGTCATAGTGACGGTGGGCTGCTGAGGGACCTGCGCGCCCGCAGTTGCGCGGGCCACAGCCTGGGTAGAAAGAGCCGGCATCCCAACCGTAGGAGTAATCTGTACCGGTTTCGTACCTAGCGCTCGTATGGCAGCCGAAATGCAGGGACTTCCCAGCATGCGCATTGTTGAATATCCTCCTCCCAATATTGGCACCCAGAGTCCCGAAGCGATTTACGAACACACTAAGCCGCTTATTGACGGAGTTATCAGAGCTTTAACCGAACCACCGCCACCACCGAGAGAGACGGTGACAAAGGCTACCGGAACAAAAGGTAGAGAAACCGTATTCAGCGGTACCCTGGAGGAAGTGAATGAGTTCTTCCGCCAGAATCAGTGGACTGACGGTCTGCCTATAATCCCTCCCACCTTAGAAGCTGTTGATGAAATGCTGAAATATACAGACCGGCTTCCTGATGAGGTAATAGATGTACTCTTGCCAGCTAATCGTGAAGCCACGGTGCGGGCGATTGCAGTCAATGGGGTAATGGCTGGATGCCGTCCCGAATATATGCCGGTACTGCTAGCAGCGGTGGAGGCTATAGCCGAGCCGAGGTTTGGCCTTCAGCATGGTGGCAGTACCGCCGGGTGGACACTTCTAATCATCCTAAACGGACCGATAATAAAAGAGCTAGACTTTAACTTCGGACAAGGTGTCCTCCGTCCCCAGAGGCAAGCAAACATCACCGTTGCCCGTTTCCTAAGGTTAGCCATGGTCAATATAGCCGGATACCTGCTAGGGACAACTGACATGGCGACGTTTGGCTGTAACTATATTCCGGTTCTGGCAGAAGCTGAAGATGAAAGTCCCTATGAGCCTTTAAGCGTGGAGCGTGGTTTTGAAAAAGGCAGCAACGTCGTCACCGTCCTCTCCGCCCTCAACATGAGTTATCAATTCACGAGTCTGGGAACGGCAGAAGAACACCTCCGTATCCTGACCAAGGAGGTGACGAGAGAACTCGGTGGCCCAGTGGTACGCATCATGACAATCTTTGGGCCTGAAGTATCGCCGGTGTTATGTCTGAGTCCACTGGTTGCTTCGATAATAGCCGAAGCTGGCTATTCAAAGACTGACATTCGGCAATATATTTATGATAATGCGAAAATACCAGCATACGAGTTTGACGAACAGTTGGCCGGACTTTGGCCAGACTTCACCGTCAATAAGGCTGTAGAGCAAGGAAAACTACCAGAATCTTTTCGCCTAACCGAAGACCCAGCCAGGATGCTCCCAATACTCCACGCTCCTGATGAGTTGCTGATCGTCGTCAGTGGCTCTGCAACTAGAAACCGTAATTTCATAGTGAGTCAATGTGGCAACCAAGGGCTGGCGGTATCTAAGGAGATAAAGCTGCCACCAAATTGGGAACAGCTGTTAAACAAGGCAAGAGAGTAATCAAGGATTTCCACACTTCCCAGGTGAATGTTAGTTCTTAATGGGGTTAGAAATGACCACAACCATCCTTCTTGTCCGTCATGGACAAACTGATTCTAACGTTACTGGCTTCTATATGGGCTGGTCCAACGAAGACCTGAATGAGGTAGGCTATGCCCAGATACGCCGTTTATCTTCCAGACTGGCTAATTTACCTATTGCTTCAGTCTACACCAGCCCACTCCGTAGAACTTATGCTACCGCAACGATTCTTGCTGAACCTCATACGCTTGACCTAGAGGTGTTAGACGACCTGATTGAATTTAGGCTTGGAGACTGGCAGGGACTTTATGTGGATGAAATCGAGCGGAGGTGGCCAGAACTCTGGCAGCAGTCAAGGACTGACCCTTCCGAGCTGACCATGCCCAATGGCGAGAGTTTGAGTGAGGTAACTGAGCGCGCCATTCGAGCCTTTGAGAGGGTTGTAGAAGCTAATCGGGGCAAGCAGGCAATAATCGTTACCCACGATTCAATTGTCAGGGTATTGGTGGCACGTGCTCTTGGGGTATCAAATAGCATCTATCGCCGATTTGAGATTAGCAATGCCTCATTGAGTATGATACGGGTCGTCAACAGTAACTTGCAGCTGGTTACGCTAAATGATACATCGCACCTCGAAGAGGAGCTAGAATGAAAGCACAAATTTTGAAGGAGATTTCTCCAATCGAGAATCGACCTCTGGAATTGATAGAGCTGCCAATTCCTCAGCCGGGGTCAGCAGAAATTTTAGTGAAAGTTACTGCCTGTGGAGTGTGCCACACCGAACTGGATGAAATTGAAGGCAGACTTCAGCCAAAACTTCCCATAATTCTGGGGCACGAAATCGTGGGCAAGATAGAAAAATTAGGTTCAGCAGTAGGTAAATTCAAAATCGGAGACCGGGTGGGCATTGCCTGGATACACTCTGCCTGCGGGAAATGCCATTTCTGCAAAGAAGGCACTGAAAACTTATGTCCTGAGTTTGAAGGTACTGGGTGTCAGGCTAACGGTGGCTATGCCGAATACACTGTGGTCTCAGAAAACTTTGCCTATTTGATTCCTGACAGGTTCACTGATTCTCAGGCAGCCCCTCTTTTGTGTGCCGGAGCAATTGGATATCGCGCCTTAAATCTAACCGGCCTTGGCGATGGTCAAGTTCTTGGACTTTTTGGCTTTGGTGCTTCAGCTCATATTGTTATTCAAACAGCCAAATATAAATATCCGAATTCTAAAGTCTTCGTCTTTACTAGAGCTGGCCAGAAAGCTCATCAAAATTTAGCCAGAAAATTAGGAGCGGATTGGGTAGGAGCGACTGGAGATGCTCCCCCAGCTAAGCTCAATTCTGCGATTGACTTTACCCCTGCTTGGAATCCAATAGTCGAAGCCTTGAGAGTTTTAGAAAGAGGGGGAAGAGTAGTTATTAATGCAATTCGAAAAGAGGAAAGGGATAAGGATTCTCTCTTAAAATTAGGTTATGCCACCCATCTTTGGCAAGAAAAGGAGATAAAAAGTGTAGCTAATATAACTAGGAAAGATGCTGCAGAATTTCTGCCTTTGGCTGCTGAAATCCCGATTATCCCTGAGGTTCAAGAATTCAAATTGAAAGAGGCAAATGAGGCCTTAGTTTTACTAAAGCAAGGAAACATACAGGGGGCAGCAGTTTTGAGAGTAGATTAAATAAGGAGGCAAAGATAAAGGTAAGCAGAGTAGCCGAAATGAGACAGCTAGATAGAAGAGCCGTTGAAGAGTTTGGCATTACCGTAGGGATTTGGTGACTGGAGTTTCTACTCCTGCTATTGCTTCGATAGAATAATAGAACACGTCATACCCTTCTAAGTCAATAAGGGCGGTTGTTGGGGATAGAATAGCAGCAACCCCTTCTACATTCGGCTCTAATTCCTTCATCTCCCGTTTTGACAGAATCTTCAGACCCTCCACGCCATTTCTCTGGCCTGTCTCCAACAGCGTTTGTAATTGCCCAGTTTCTTCATCACTTGTTGCCACTATCAACTTTCCCAGTCTTCTATAACCAATGCCATACCTTTCACAGAGTTCATAAAGGACACGATTTCCGGCAACGCACATTTTCGCCTTCAGCGAACCTTCAGGATAATAGATGCCAGAGTGAATAACCCCGCTCTGCCTGCTGCTTATTTCCAGACCAAACGTTTCGTTCTTTTCCAGTACATAAACTTCCCTGTCTTCGCTGGCTACTTCTGCGGCTACTGCTAACCCAACCACACCGGCCCCAATGATAGTAACATCAGCTTTATCCGACATACTGCAGCACCTTCTGTTACCGAGAAACGATTAGCAAAATGACGCCTAAGTAAACTCGCTCGGCCTTTTCCTAAGTATAACACGCTGGCTATGACGGCTGTAGTTGGCTAGTTACCCAGATCCTCGTAGACACCCCTTGTTCAGAGCACTCTCAACGGGTAAAATTAGACTATAGATAGACAGGACGATTCAAAATGGCCGAGCAATTAGGTAAGATTGAAAAGCCCGAAGCAGAGCCCTTCACGAGCAAGAGAAAACTCTGTCTTGTTCCCCTTATATTTTGTGGAGAGAATGCTCCCCCTGAATATGTGGACAAGTTTAATCTCTACTGGGAGCAGGTAACTCAGCATGTAGCTAATCTGGAGTCGAAAATAGGGAAGGTGAGCCACATTTACCATGAGTCAATTGCCCTGGCTGGTGAGGATGGGCTCAAGGTGATAGAGAAACTGAATCCCTCGTGTTACCAGATTGTTACGGATAAATGCCAAAATGGTGCCGTGCTTGAGGCAACTGAGGAGAGAGAGCTGGCTGAGGTGAGTATGGACTGGGAGAGGACGCCCCTATGCCAACGCAGTTGACACGCTGAGCAGCGGATTGTAATATACATTTAGTAATTATAAAAAACTTTGGGAGGCATTTCATGGAGGGTAAAATGGACTATCCTAGAGACTTACGAGAACACTTACAGATTCTGGAGAACAAGGGCAAGTTGGTTCGGATAAAACGAGAGATAAATAAAGATACCGAGTTGCATCCACTGGTCAGACTACAGTTTAGAGGTCTCCCTCAGGAAGAGAGGAAGACCTTTCTGTTTGATAATGTGGTAGATGCTAAGGGTAAGAAGTATGGCATACCAGTGGTGGTATGTGCTATAGGTGCCTCTAGGGAACTCTATGCTCTCAATATGAATTGTGAGCCGGATAAGATTCAGGATAAGTGGGCTGACGTGCAGCTAAACCCAATCGAACCGGTAGTAGTTAGCGACGGACCGGTTCATGAGGAGGTCCATATAGGGGATGGACTGCTTGAGCATGGCGGCATCGAGGAATTTCCAATCCCAATATCAACGCCGGGTTACGATGCCGGCCCGTTTGTAACCTCGCCTTACTGGGTGACCAAAGACCCGGAAACAGGGATAGTTAACGTAGGTACCTATCGAGTGCATATAAAGTCACCAACCAAGACGGGAATAATGTGGCACAGCGTTGACCAGCATATAGCCCGACACTGGGCTAAGTGCCGGAAGAAGGGGATTCCTCTTCAGGCTGCTTTAGTTGTAGGCGCTGCGCCAAATATTGGTGCTGTTTCGGTTACTAAACTGTCAACCGAAGTCAACGAATTCGCCTTTGCCGGTGCCATTGCCGGCTATCCCGTCGAATTAGTCAAGTGCAAGACAATAGATGTGGAGGTGCCGGCTTACGCTGAGATAGTCTTTGAGGGGGAGCTTTCTATGGATGAAACCGAGCCAGAAGCTCCGTTTGGCGAGGCTCTGGGATACATGGGACATCGGAAGTGGATGCCTTACTTCACGGTTAAGTGTATTACCCACCGGAAGAATCCGATATGGCAGGCTTTCCTGAGCCAGTTTCCACCGAGTGAAAGTAGTATGATAAGGGGTGTTGGCCGTGAGGGTGCAGTTTACAAATACCTCCACTACGATTGCAACCAACTCTGGGTAACTAAGGTAATAATGCATGAGGCAACCGGCAGCGCCGGGCTAATGGTCATACAGGTGACAGAGATAGAACAAGACAAGGTTTGGGAAACCCTGGAAGCAGCGTCTAAATGGGTTATTCCCAATAGCCCCAACACCAAGCAGATTGTGGCTGTAAATGAGGATATTGACCCTGCAGATGCTGATGCCTTGAACTGGTCGTTTTCTTATCGGGTGCAGCCTCATCGCGATTGTCGCATTAGAACCTATCCCGGTAGATCACTGATGGACTATTCGCTTGTTCACCCGAAGTTTGCTTTTGAGAGTGATGCTCGCTATGAGAAAATGCCTGAGGCATCGCATATTATGGTTAATTCGACAAGAAAGTGGGCGTACCCGCCAGTCTCCCTGCCCAAGAAGGAATATATGGATAGGGCGCTAAAAATTTGGGAAGAGGAAAAGTTGCCCCCGTTAAAACTAAAGCAACCTTGGTGGGGCTATGAACTGGGCTACTGGACGGCTGAGTTTGAGGAGCATGCCAACTTGGCAGTGAAGGGCGAGTATAAGCGTGTTGGTGAGATGTTAGCTAAACAGAGAAAAAAGATAGAATGATTGAAGCATTACTACAGGGTACCCTGAGTGCATTCTCTCTATCGGTTTTGCCCTGGGTACTGGGTGGTGCGTTGATAGGGCTTATCTTTGGTATTATGCCCGGGATCGGTGTAGCTGCGGCAATGGCCATAGCCCTGCCCCTTACCTATACCATGGATGCCGCCCCCGCCCTTTCCCTGCTGGTAGCGATACATGCCGTTGGCGTTACCGGCGGGTCAATAACCGCCATTGTGCTCAATATTCCCGGCACCGGGCTCAATGCCGCCACCTTGATTGACGGTTTCCCCATGGCGCAAAAGGGTGAGGCAGGACGTGCCATCGGCGCGGCGCTTACCGCCTCGGGCTTGGGCGGCATCTTCGGGGGATTAGTGTTGATTGCCTTAATCCCGATGGCATATCCGATAGTCATGGCCTTTGGTGCTGCGGAGACCTTCCTAGTCGCCTTGCTTGGGCTGGTTTTTCTTGCTGCCCTGTCAAGGGGCTCTCTCATGAAAGGACTGGCCGCCGGCTTAATTGGCATACTCCTCTCTTTTATTGGACTTAAAGGGATGACTGCCATGCCTCGCTTCACCTTTGGCAGTCTGCACCTTATGGACGGTATTGCTCTCGTACCGGTGGTTATGGGACTGTTTGCCCTGCCTGAGGCACTTGATTTAGTGGTAAAGGGAGGGACGATAGCCAAGCTAGACAAGGCGAGGCTAGCAGCAGCTAGCCAGTGGAAGCAGTTGATAGAAGGGTGTAAGGACGTCTTTCGTCATTGGAGGATATTCCTGCAAAGTTCAGCAATAGGCACTTTCGTCGGCACCATTCCCGGAGTAGGTGGTCAAACAGCAGTCTTTGTTGCTTACGCTCAGGCCAAGCAGACCTCAAGTCACCCTGAGCTATATGGGACTGGATATGTGGAAGGTGTTATCGCTCCTGAGGCAGCAAACAACAGTAAAGAAGGCGGGTCAATGCTGCCTACCCTGGCATTCGGCATCCCCGGAAGTGCCCTCATGGCTCTTTTGCTGGCGGGATTCTTGATTCAGGGCATCATCCCTGGACCAGGGATGATGAAAGAGAACCTGGTTTTGACCTTTACCCTGGTAGTCACTCTTGTTTTCTCAAACATCATCGGGGTGTTATTCTTGATGCCATTTATCGGTAAGATAACCAAGATATGTTTTGTTCCGGGCTCAATTCTGGGTCCTTTAATTCTGGTTTTAGCTGCCTTTGGCGGCTATGCGGCAACAAGTTCCTACACCGGCATTCTGATAACTTTTGTTTTCGGTGGGCTAGGCGTCCTGATGGTCAGGTTTGGCTTTGACCGGGTCTGCCTGCTGCTGGGATTTATCCTGGGAATCATTGTTGAGACGTATTTCTATATAGCCGTCAGCGCTCATGGTTTCTCCTTCCTGGTGCACCCCATTCCTCTGGTTCTGGAGATTATGATTATCTTGGTATTGAGTTCCGGTTGGCTAAGAGACGTCATTTCTAAAAGGAAGAAGAGAGCATGAAGTTGAGAGGAAGCACCATTTTTAGCCTGTTCTTACTGGTTATCGTATTGGTATTTGTCATAGTTTCTCTGGGCTATACGCTAAATGCTCGTTTTGGGCCATTAGCCGTTGGAATCCCAGCCGCCATTCTACTGATAACTGTCATTGTGCAGGATATGAAAGGAACGAAGATTGAACGAGCACATGAAAATGACCCCCCCCCCCGCAGTTACATTATTGTCACTGCTTGGATTGCCGGGCTGCTGATAGGCACCTATCTCTTCGGCATCCTCGTTACCTTCCCCCTGTTTACCCTGGCCTATATTAAAGCCAAGGGCTGGAGGTGGCTTTTGTCTATCAGCATAGCTGCCGGTGTTTTTGTAGTTCTATATGGTGTCTTTGGGCTGGCCTTTCGTGTTCCACTATATAAAGGAATATTTCTACAATATCTACTATAAAGAAGAAAGGAGGGAAAATGGTCTAATTGTCCTGAAATGAGCTGCAGCAATTGACTAATGGAAATGCTCCCAAATCTCAATATTGAAAGGAGAAAGCAATGAGACAATGGTTAAAGGTAGTAATAGTATCGGCTCTGGCTGCTCTTCTTATCTTGGTTCTGGTACCGGCTGGTTGTGCTGCACCGGAGGAAGAGGAGACAGCGGCTGAATTCTACCAAGGCAAGACAATAGACTGGTATATTTGTACTAAACCCGGTGGCGGTTTTGATACCGTGAGCCGAGCCTTTGTTCCCTATCTAGAGAAGTACACCGGGGCAACGGTGGTGCCGATAAATAAACCAGGCGGTCAGTTGATGCTGGCACCAATACATGTATACTCCGGAGTTCAACCCGATGGTCTTAGTATGTCTATAGTGCATACTCAGACAGCAATACTAGCACAGCTGCTGGATCGGCCAGGCATGGAAAATGTGGATCTTACCAATTTTAACTGGCTGGTCAACCTGGCGACATCTCCCACTGTGCTGTTTGTAAACCCAGACTTACCGTACAAAACGCTGGCTGACATAAAAACTGCCAAGCAGTTCAGGATTCCCGTAACCGGTTCCACGGCACAGGTTGTTGGCCAGTTGATTTTACGTGAGGCTCTGGGTGTACAGGGGGTCAAGACTATCCTCGGCTACGAATCAAGTGGAGAGGTAGCTCTGGCAGTGGCCAGAGGTGAGTTTGACAGTTCTGCCTTGCCGGTCCGTACCGTCCTTAAGTATGCCCAGGACGGCTCGCTCCGTCCTATCTTGGTTGTGAGCAAGGATAGGGCTAAAGACATGCCTGATGTACCGACAATCTATGAAGCCATTGAGCAAGGTAACCTAGAACTTAGCGCGGATGGCAAGGCCTGGATTGATACGGTAGTTGCCATGAACGACCTGTATCGCACTATGGTTACCACGCCGGGTGTACCTCAGGACAGGGTTGATTTCTTGCGTGAAGCTTTTAAGAACTGCTTCCAGGAGCAGGAACTGCTTGCCGCGGGTGAGAAAGGGAAAATGAACCTTAGGTATACCGGCGGCGCGGAAGCAGCCAAGGCAATTAGCAGCTTCTTGAAAGTAACTCCAGAGCGAAAGGCACGCTTTAAGGAACTAATGCAGTAGTTTTAGGTTATTAGTATTCCCACTTAAGTCAGATTGCTGTGGCTCAAAGCGGAATAGTGAATCCCGGACGAGTACGATTGGATACGGTGCCAAACGATAAACCCGTAAAGCTTGAGATGAGGGCAATGGTAGCTTTGAGGGTGTAACTAGCTTGCGTGCCAGAGAGAGTCATATATGACGCCTGGAGACCGATCGACTCAAGTTTTGTGAAAGGGAGGCACGCTGTGAAAATAGACCCTCAAAACCTAACAAGACGCGAGCGCCACCTGTTCATGGGTAATCTGGTGGTGCCTCGCCCCATTGCCCTAGTTTCCACCATATCGAAGGACGGCATCCCCAACTTGGCTCCCTTCAGCCTGTTCAATGTCGTTTGCTACCATCCTGTTCCCGTGGTCTTTTTCACCTCTCAAAGGAGGAAAGGGGTCTCAAAGAAGGACACGCTGGTTAACATTGAGCAGACTCAGGAGTTTGTAATCAACATGGTTACTGAGGATATTGCCGAGAAAATGAATGTAGCCAGCGCTGACTACCCGCCGGAGGTGGATGAGTTTGAAGTTAGTGGGCTGACGCCTGTGCCCGGTGACCTGGTAAAAGCACCCCGCGTGGCAGAGTCCCCCATCAATATGGAGTGCCGCCTGACTCAGATAGTGGAGTTTGGGAAGCCTGATGTTACCGCAGAGATGATACTGGGAGAGGTCTTAAGAGTACACGTTAGGGACGACCTCTACCGTGAAGGGGTCATTGATACTGCCTCGTCACATATTATCGGCAGGATGGGCTGGGGGCTCTATACACGAACCCGCGACCTCTTTGAGATTCAGCACCCATCAAGTTAGCCGCTCTTGGCAGTGTTGCCAATCAAACCTCAGTGCCTTAGATAACTTAAAAGTTAATGCCTGTCTTGTCGTGATAGTAAGACCAGGCCTTGTTATATACCCGGTCGGTATAGAAGCCGCTTTTTCCTTCCTCTATCTCATCACTCGGCAGTGCCTTAGGCTGACCAATTTGATAAGCGGCGAAGAGCTTCCTGGCGTTGTCCTCCAAACAGAGTGAAGCAAAAAATACAGCTTCCACACTTTTCCCGACTACTGTGGCTCCGTGAGCACGGAGGACTACCGCCCACTCCCCACCCAGTGTTCTAACTAGTGCCTCGCCTCGCTCGGTAGAATTGATAAGCCGAGAATCATCATAAACCGGCACTCCTGATAAGGGGAATATGCTGCCGTGCCCCACTACCGGAATAACCTTTATATTAGCGATGCTTAGCACTATGACCATCGGCGAATGGATATGAGCTACAGCTTGAACATCAGGACGCATCCGGTAGATAGCAGTATGGAGAGGGGTCTCTGAAGGAGCCCGGGCACCTTCAGAGACTACCCTGCCCTGCAAGTCAACCTTAACGATATCTTCGGGAGTCAAGGTGCAGCGACTCTTACCATAAGAGTTAATATAGATATAATCTGTGCCGGGCAAGCGGGCGGAGATATGACCATTAAAATCCATCAGCCCAAGCCATTCCATCATACGGCAGCATGTAGCTACTTTCACCTGCAAATCATCTACCATATCAGCTCCTTATATCATTATGACCCTTAAGTTACCATCACTAATCCACCTTTGTTCGCCTTGTTGCCAAGACCTCCCCAGTTTTATGGGATTCTCCCCTTACCGCCAGTTCAGCCTGCTCTTCAAACTCATCAGTCCAATAACCGAGGTTATAGCCGTACCAAGGCTCTTTGAGCCTTAATTCGGGTAGGTTCTCCTGCTTCCATATTTTGATAGCCTCTTCCATGTATTCCTTTTTAGGCAGGGACACCGGTGGATATGCCCACTTCCTGGTAGCATTAATGGCGAGGTTAGAAGCTTCAGGCATGTGCTCCCAACGGATATCTCGTTCCAGCGCTTCACCGGGGGGCAAAAGCGAGTAATCCATCAGCGACTTACCAGGATAGGTCTTGATGCGGCAATCGCGGTGAGGCTGCACTCGAAATGCTATCGCCCAGTTAACTGCATCTGCATCCCAAGGATTTATATCTTCGTCCACAGCCACTATCATCTTAGTAGAGTGAATCACATTGGTCGGCAGCCAAGTCGATAGGTCTTCTAGGACGCGCCAGACCTCAGATTGCTCCGCATTCTCAAGCTGAAGAACCACAAGCCCGGCACTGCCAGTTGACTCGTGCCAGGCCACTGCCTTAATCTGCGGGACATTGAGGTCATACTTCACATATTTGTGAACACGGTTCTCCCAGGCTATTCCTCTTAGCTTGCTGCTCTCACTAGGCGGAAACTGACTCAAAAAAGCATGCCATATCGGATTCTTGCGATGGGTGATGCACTTGACTGTGAAATAAGGCATATTCTCTCTTTGCCCCAAATAGCCTAAAGCCTCTCCGAAAGGAGCCTCTGGCTCTACCTCTTCTGTGGAGAGTTCCCCCTCAATTACAATTTCGGCAGAAGCCGGTACCTCCAAGTCTACTGTCTTACACTTTATGAGTTCTACAGGTTCGCCGGCAATGCCGCCAGCACAAGCGAATTCGCTGAGTTCGTAGGGAAGCCTGGCTACCGAGGTATAACCAATATTGGGTGATGCTCCGACAACAATGGCAGCTTGGAGAGGCACGCCCGACTTGCGGCATTTATTCCAGTGCTTGGCAATATGCTTATCCTGACTGGCAACCATAATACCGGTACGCGTTGGTGATTTGATTTGAACTCGGTAGGTACCTACATTAAGTACCCCTGATTCTGGGTCCTTAGTCACCCAGTAAGGAGCGGTAATATAAGGGGCTACGTCGTAACCAGGAGTAGAAACCGGAATAGGAAACTCGTCAAGTCCTCCATGCTCAAGCAACGTGTCTCCCACATGCACTTCCTCCTGGGCAGGACCGCTTTCCACTACCTTGGGCTCAATCGGGTGCAACTGTCCCTGACTCCACTTCTCCATAATCTCCTCTGGCTTACACTGCATGCCCAACGCATAGATATCCCTAGAAGCAGCAAGAGCACACACAAGTACTGGAATGCTATACCTTCGCCCCTTACTATCTATTACATTCTCAAATAAGAAGGCTTTTCGTTGCTCCTCAGGTAACCCCCTGAACTGAAGTCTTACCAGCGGGTGGAGTTGTGTATCCTTGTTTATTTGCCGCTTGACTCTTACTAGTAGGTCATGCTTCTCCAATACTTCCAAGTAATCACGAAGGTCTTTGTAATATGACATATGCTCTCCTCCTTTTTTACTTCAATTATGGCTGACAACAAAGACTACCTGCTTTAAAGAGGTTACTCCGCTACCCCCTCCTTGTCAATCTGGTAGCCTCTGGCTAGTTTTGACTAATATCCCATATCCAGTGCAGCATTGTTTGGGTATTCAGCAAGTCCCGGTCCCATTATACGACCCATAAATCCTCCCCAGGGGGGGAGGTGATATTTCGTCAGTAGCTCAAACCAATTCCGGTCAATTTCTATAAAGTACTCAGTTGGCGGCGTCTCCTGACCAGCTAACATTGACCCAGGCTCAACCATCCAATCAATAGGTCTGGGCACAGCCCCGTGAGACATAAAGAACTCAAATCCCTCAGTGGTTGACTTCACCGCCTCTTGAATATCAGTGAAACCCCAAGGTTTAGCCATTTCTACGCCTACGACAAACCCTGGGGCAACATTTCCTTCGCCAAATATGTCAACCTCGTCTGCGGCTAGTCTACGCCAGCTATCCCAGCCAATGTGCTTAGCTTTCCCAGGGCAAATAATCTCGAAGAGTCTTTTATCCCATACCTCAATATTGGGGTTGACAACATCCACCCCGGCAGCGCGTAACCTTTTCGCCTCTTCCTTTGACTTAGGCGCCATTTGCAAAGTAATGTGGTACCTACTACCTATCTTGTCCCTTATCGCTTCAATGTAGCGAATATAGAAATCGGTTTCTCCTAAACCATCTAGTTTCGTGTTAATTGTACCTCCACTAATAATAACACCTAAGGGTCTGTCGTAAGGAGCCCAATCCTCTTTTAGGAATATCTCTTCAACAACTGTGGTTACATGCTCAACCTTCTTAAATTGTTTCCTAATCGAGAGGTCGCCACGGGCTCTGGCTGTCCTTGTATTCTCATTAATGTCACAGTACTTGCACTCTTCCTTAGGACCCCAATGCTGGCACATCATAAAAACAACAAGGAATCCGTCAGCCCGGCAAACGTCCTTATATGCGGTACCATCCTCAAAGTATTTCGAGAAATATTTTGGTATAGGCCGATACTCGTGTAATTCAGCAATAGGCACATTCCCTTTATCCTCTCGGTCACACAGGAGAAGCTTACCATCAGCAACATCTATTATGTATTGACTAGAGGGATTGATTCGGCATTTTACTCGTGTTCGACCACAGAGATTGTAAAGCCCTCCATGAATTTCAATATAATCAGGCACTGAAAATAGCTTTTGCTCCTTCTTGGCATCCTCAGTCGCCATGTCAAAGGTGAATAGCCATCCTCCATACATCTTGCACCGGTAGCCCTTGCCAATTTCCAGCGCCGGTGTAGTAAATGCCATCCCGTCATGCAGGATATCCTCCTTTACAATCACCTCCCTGGGAACATCAGGGTATTTCTTGAAAAGCTCCTCGAGTCGTTTTCGCTTAGATATTCGTTCTATTTTGTAGCTCTCCTTTCATCTTATTTCATAATTGGCTTCCCGAATATAGCAGTCCCTTTTAACTTTGTCAACTAGCTCACTAGCTCATCGGAGGGGCTTGGCAAACTTGACAAATGCCAGCGAAAGTGCTTAATTATTCACTAATGATTAATAAGACTTAATTATCTAAATCTAAAACAATCAGGAGGTGGGAAATGTGACAAATGATAAAAGGTTAAAAAGGTGCGACAAGGCGTAAATATTAAAAAGAGTGAGGAGAAGTAAATGAAAAAAATAGCCAGGTGGTCAGTGGTAGTTGTACTGGTGGCTGTATTGCTTGCAGGCAATTTAGTATTTTTCGGGTGTAAGCCAGCGGAGGAGGCGTTTCCAGCTCAAGATATTCACTTCATTGTTGCCACTAAGCCAGGGGGTGGATATGATTCATATGCAAGAGCTCTAGCGCCAGTTATGAAGAAATACCTCCCTGGAGATGTGAATATAATTGTGGAAAACAAGGAGGGCGGGGGAGGTAGAGTGGGGTACACTTATGCGTACAAGAGTCAACCCGATGGATATACCTTTGGGTTTTGCAGTATCCCGGGGGCGATAGTAACCTCGCTGGTGAAAGATGTACCGTATGACCTGAGCAAGGTAGAGTGGCTCGGCACGCTTGTAGCTGAAGGTCTAACCCTATTTGTCAGTGGAGACTCAGAAATCAATTCGTTCAATGACCTAAAAGCTAAGGGAGAAACAGGAGAGCTCAAGTGTTGTGAAACTCGGATTGGAGATACTGCTTGGCTAACTCTGTTCATTCTACAGCGGCAAGCAGGTCTTAAATACAAGAGCATAGGAGGCTACGAGAGCTCCAAGGGTGCCATGATAGGTATGATGCGCGGCGATGGAGATTTTTGTCTGATTCCGGCGGCGGGATTTGCCGAAGAATATGTGAAAAATGGTGACATAAAACCAATTTTTGCAGCAACAGCCGAGCCAGAGCCTGTCTACCCGAATGCTGAATACGCCGGGAAGTTAGGATATTCGCTACCGGTATGGAGCCGTGCCTTCTTTGTTCCACCCGGCACTCCCCAAAGCCGGGTAGATATTTTGGAGAATGCCATGGACAAAGCATGCCACGACCAAGAGTTTCTATCTTGGGCAAAAGAAGCGGGGAGACCAGTGGGCTGGATAGGTGCTGCCGAAACTGCTAAACAGATTAATGAAGCATTCACGGCGTTCACCGAATACGAGGACCTGTTGAGAGAAGCTCTTGCTGATTAGTAAGGAAATTCGTTAGGCGTGCTGCCCATGCAAAATATTTTTGAGGTATATGCCTATGGTTAAATAGTACGCCAAAATAATAGGCCAAACGATATTGCGGGGGTAAAGATGCTCGAAGCTATCGGCAGCGGAGCCAGTGGTTTGCTGAGCCCGGAAGTTATCGGGTTTCTGCTTCTGGGGTCAGTGATTGGGTATGTCTTTGGGATGTTGCCCGGGCTTGGTGCCGTTTCGGCTATGGCACTTAGTCTGCCATTGATATATGGAATGGACCCCTTATTAGCTATGTATTACCTGGCTGGAATTATGGGTAGCGTTGCCTGTGGGGGTTCCATAAGTGCAATTCTGCTCAACACCCCGGGCACCGCGGTTAATGCTGCGACCTGCCTTGACGGATATCCGATGGCTCAAAAGGGCGAAGCTGGCAGAGCGTTGTCTATTGCCGCCTTCTCTAGCTTATTGGGGGCTATTGTTGGTCTTGTCGTATTGATAGCCCTCGTTCCTTTAGTCCGTGCCATAATCATGAGCTTTACTCCCCCCGAGTTTTTTATGATGTGCTTTGTGGGGTTGGTGGTTGTCGCCATCGCCGTTAGGGGCAATGTGGTAAAGGGATTAGCCAGCGGATGCGGCGGAGTGCTAATCTCCTTTATTGGCTACCACTATGTGACCGGGGCGGTCAGATTTAACTTTGGCACTGAATACCTATGGGATGGAATTACCATCATCCCGTTCTTCATCGGGCTTTTCGCTATCGGCGAGATGTTTATGATTGTGGCTACAGGTAGACGCACTATAAGCCAGGCGGTAACAATAAGCAAAGGCGGAAGGCTAGACGGACTCAAGGATGTGTTGAAGAATAAGGCATGTTTCGTTCGCAGTTCAATCATCGGTATTATCATCGGTATAATTCCCGGGGTCGGTGGAGCCGTAGCCAATTTTGTTTCATATCTTTTTGGGCGCCAATTTTCGAAGACGCCAGAGAAATTCGGTACCGGCCATGTCGAGGGAGTGATAGCATCAGAGGCAGCCAATAATGCTAAGGATGGGGGGGCATTACTGCCCACATTAGCCTTCGGTATACCGGGAAGTGCCGAGATGGCGTTACTACTGGGAGCATTCATACTTGTCGGAATAATTCCCGGACCGACAATACTACTGGAACATTTAGACCTCATGTATGCTATCATATTCGGACTGGTAATATCAGGTATCTTGGCTACGCTGTGGACTATTTTCCTCGCCGGTTATTTTGCCAGAATCACTGCAATTAACGTATCCTATATAATTCCCGTAGTTGTAATACTTGCTTTCTTGGGCTCCTTTGCACTGAGAGGCAGCATACTTGATGTGGGAACTGCAATTATCTTTGGGGTCATTGGCTACGCCATGAGAAAGGGCGGCTTCCCAATCATACCAATGATTATAGGCTACGTGATAGGAGCATTAGCCGAAAATTCCTTTCTCCAGTCGCTAGCTATATCCGACGGAAGCTATGCGATTTTCTTTACGCGACCAATCTCGCTCAGCCTTTTCCTATTTGCTATGTTTGTCTTAGTATTTCCTTTTGTAAAGAGGGGTAAAGCATGAATGGTATAGACGGGATGGGAAGGTCATGAGATTTTTACGAAGACCAGCGGTCACAGTTAATATTGTGATAACGGTATTCTTTCTGGTTTTTCTGGTAATTGCCTTGGGTTATACACGATTAGTAGGACTAGTGCCGATAGTGGTAGCCATATTGGGTTTGATATTCTCGCTATTGGCGCTAGCTGGTGAAATTTTCCCGAAGCTAGGTAAGGGCCTGGACGCTGGATATCTCACCACCATGGAGACGGCAAAGAAGTCTACTTCTGAAGAAGTGCTTCCGCAGAGCCCAACAAAAAACCTGGCAGTTCTTCTTGGCTGGGTTTGTGGCTCCTTTCTCTTGATTATTTTGGTCGGTTTTTTAATAGGCGCCCCTGTATCCATATTCGTGTACACCAAGTGGGTTAGAAATATACCCTGGCTGAAATCACTATTATTAGGTCTTGGTATTTATGTGTTTATACACCTTGTGCTTAGGATAGCAATGGGAATGATCCTGTTTCGTGGAATTCTATTTGGCGGCTTAATTACATAATCCGTATAGCCCGCTTACCCCTTTTCGCCCTAATCTTGGCATAGACTTTCTGGATGTTGTGCACTGAGTAGCCTAATTTACCCCACCGTTAGCCTTGTCCATCCTTAATAACAAGGTAACTTACTCCTTCACTGGAAAGGTGAATGGGAGGGCTACCAGTGGGGAAATTGCGGCGACAAGAAACAGGGGTTGAAAGCCAAAATTGTCAGCTACTAGCCCCATTGCAAAACTCCACACAGCTCCAGAACCAAAACTTATCGGGAAATATAGGCTGAAGGCTAAATCTCGCACCGATGGGTGAGACACATCGGCTAGCATGGCTTGAAATAGCGCAGTAAACGAATAATTGGTAAACCCCATAGCTAGCAGTACGGGAATGATTAGGGAGAGATTGTCGCCTGACAGCACTAATAGGAAGATACAGACGGAAGATAAGAACAAGGTGATTCGGAGTATTCGGGAACGGCCGAAACGGTCAGAGATACGACCTAGAAACAAAGGGCCGACAATACCCCCAATCAGCAAGATGGTAAATAAAACACTGGTAGTCATCATGTCAAGTCCCAGGCCATCGCGGATAGTGTCACGCAGATAAAGGGGGACATAAAGACTTAGGATACCAAGACCTCTCCCACCAGCAGCTAGAATAGTACTGATAATTACAAACCGGCTGTTGGGGTCTTTGAGTACTTTAAGAAGCTCGCCACCCAGATGAGGCTTGTCACTCCCACTGGTGGCAGTAGCAACCACCTTGCCCGCTCCAGACAGCATCATGATGGCTAACAGACCAAAAACCACCCCAGGAAGGGTAAAGGCACCCACTGTGCCACGCCAGCCTATCAGAAGGAAAAGCCCCCCGGCAATTAAGGGAACAATGATACTGCCCACATTGGCACCAGCATAATTGATGGCGAGGGCAGTACCTCTCAGATTTTTACCAAACCACTCTGAGACCAGGGAGGCACCTATGGGATGCTGGGGACTCTGCACCGCCCGTCCCATCACAACAGCTGTAAAGAAATGGCTGAAGTTTGCGCTGAGACTGAGAAACGCCATACTGAGGGCTAGGAGAAGGCTATTTAGACCAAGCAATAGTTTGCGGGGCATGAACCGACCCAGCAAGCCAGCTGGCCCTTGGAGTAACCCACCTGAAAATCGAGACACTCCTTCCAAAAGGCCAATGGCCGCATAACTGATCCCAAATTCAATCACAATGAAGGGGTAGACTAATGGCAGAAGGGCGGCGTACATGTGAGTGAAGGCATGAGTTCCGGTAACCAAGACCAGAGGTTTATACCGGCGCTGTACCTGAGACGGTGTGTCCTTCTCTTCCATTTTCACTTAAGAAGCCTCATGCCACAAGTCATCAGCGTGATATAACCCGTAACTAACTTGGGCATCAAGCAAAATATAAATGACCCTACGGTGAAATGCAAGAGGCCTACCTATTGCCGTCTTAGCCAGGCTCCAGGCTAGGCAGGATTAGATTGGCTCCCGAGGTAGGACTCGAACCTACGACCAAGCGGTTAATCCTTCCGATGGAAGGACCTGCTCTACCCATTTATTTTGCTAAAACGCATTCTGAGCTCTTGGTTTGTCTTACCACGCTTTAAATTCCGTTCCCGTCTCATGGCTTCTGAGCGGTCAGTAAAGGTCTCAAAGTAGACTAATTCCCAAGGGCCACGACAGCGAGTCCAGCCTGCATTTCCTTCTTGGTGCTGGCGCACACGTCTGTCCAGGTCAGTAGTGAAACCAATATAGAGCCTACCTTCAGGATTTTTTAAGACATAGACAAAGTATAAAGGTGTTTCCATTAAAACTAATCTTGGCTCCCCGAGCTGGACTCGAACCAACAACCTAGCGGTTAACAGCCGCCCGCTCTACCATTGAGCTATCGGGGAAAGCTACTCAATATTATTCACTTCTTTCAAATAGGAAGTCAAACTCGCTTGGTTCTTGTGCTAAAATATCCTAATCAGTTACATCTATCCATAGGAACAGGGGCTTCAAATAGGGCTCGGTTTGCCCATTTTTATATAGCAAAAACTCTACCCGCTGCTTCTGCCCCGCCCTACTCGGGGTAAAGCTTACCATCTCCTCCCATTTTTGCTCATCAGCTAGCACTATCGGCTCTACCTCATTACTCCTCTCACCCTCTATTACCACTTCTACCCGGTAGGTCGTCTCTTTATTCTCATGGTTTATAATGCCGACAATTACCCTCGCCTCCTCCCCCACCACCAGCTCTTTGGGATAATCCATAGCTTTACCTTCCAGCCCTAGAAGATAAAACTCGGTAAACCTTTCCTCTGCCTTGGGTATGACTATCAGATAACCTATCGTGCCCAGTGTCCCCAAGATGGCAACCACTAGGATAATAGATAGCGCCCTCTCCCAGATACCCCCACCCCACCTCGGCACCGCCAGGTGAAATTTAATGCCAAATCGCGCCTCCTCGGGTAGCCTCTGCCGCCGAAACCAGGCAATCACTGAGGTAACAAATATAAAAGCGGTAACAGAGTAGAGGATAGGCTCCAGCCTAACCCCCCATGGGGTA
>SDBU01003191.1_pt1 | contig 21062 bp, 18 predicted proteins | sample 2277071 | NCBI WGS metagenome assembly SDBU01 (sample SAMN10397929, study PRJNA504765) | marine sediment metagenome | isolation source: marine sediment core GS08_GC12, 126 cmbsf | place: Arctic Ocean: Gakkel Ridge, Loki's castle | collected 2008
GCACTGAGGCTATTGTTGGCGACGAAACTGGTAATGTCAGAGCGGTCTGGTTTAATAATCCTTACCTGACTAAGCAACTGGCTACCAATAAGCAGGTGGTTCTCAGCGGCAGGGTAGCCTTGTTTAACGGGCAACACGTATTTGAGTCTCCGGAGTGGGAACTGGTAGGGGATAAGGAATTGATTCACACCGGGCGCCTGGTTCCGGTCTATTCTCTTACTCAAGGATTACGCCCCCGCCAGGTGAGAAAACTGATGAAAGGGGTTATCGACCAATGGGCATGGCAGGTTGAGGATTTTCTGCCATCAGAATTGAGACAGCGGTGCCACCTGCTGGAACTACCCGAGGCTATAAGTCAGGCTCACTATCCAGAAGATGAAACAGCAAAGGACAAAGCAAGGGTTCGCCTGGCTTTTGATGAATTGTTCATCCTCCAGTTGGGTGTGTTGAGCAAGAAGCGCGACTGGCAGGAAGGTCAGCCGAGCAACCCTTTTACTGCCAAGACACCAGTACTGGATACCTTTGTAAAGTCATTACCCTTTCAGCTAACTCCAGCCCAACAGAGAGTATTAGAGGAGCTACTGGCTGATTTACAGAAACCCCGCCCGATGTCTAGGTTATTGCAGGGTGAGGTAGGCAGTGGCAAGACAGTGGTGGCTACGGCAGCCTTGCTGGTAGCGGCTGCCAATGGCTATCAGGGGGCTTTTATGGCGCCCACTGAAATCCTGGCTGAGCAGCACTTTACTACCATCTGTCAGCTCCTATCTCGGACAGGGCATCAGGAAGATGAGAAGGACTATCTACATACCTACTCGGGAATTTTATCCCATCCCCTTACTGTGGCTTTACTTATTGGCGACATTACCCAAACTAAGAAACAGGAACTCCAGCAACTCATTCTGGACGGAGATATAGACATTGTTATCGGAACTCATGCTCTTATCCAAAAGGGGGTGGAATTCCACCGATTAGGATTAGCTGTAGTGGATGAGCAGCACCGATTCGGGGTTACTCAGCGGTCAGCATTGCGGCAGAAAGGGGTTAGTCCCCATATACTGGTAATGACAGCTACCCCTATACCACGGACATTAGCCCTGACCTTATATGGCGACCTTGATTTATCGGTTATAGACCAGCTTCCTCCGGGGAGACAGGAAATAAAGACGAAGTGGCTGAAACCGGGGCAAAGAAACAGCGCCTATGCCTTTATCCGCCGTCAGATAGCCAGCGGCGGTCAGGCATTTATCATCTGCCCTCTGGTGGAGGAATCAGAGACTATTCAGGCCAGGGCAGCTACTGCCGAATACCAGCGTCTATCTAAAGATGTTTTCCCCGACCTGAGGCTAGGCTTACTTCACGGGCGGATGTCGTCTACTGATAAAGATAAGGTGATGCGTCGCTTTCGCTCAGGCAAGCTGGACATTCTGGTTTCAACACCGGTAGTAGAAGTGGGCATCGATGTGCCTAACGCCACGGTAATGCTGATAGAGAGTGCCGACCGCTTCGGTCTATCGCAGTTGCACCAGTTTCGTGGCAGGATAGGGCGGGGAGAGAAGCCGAGTTACTGTATGCTGATGGCACAGAACCCTTCAGAGATAGGCAGACAGCGCCTGGACATAATAGAGAGGATTCAGGACGGCTTTGAGCTGGCTGAAGAAGACCTGAGACTGCGAGGTCCGGGTGAATTCTTCGGCACGCGGCAGAGTGGCTTACCCGACCTTCGGATGGCAAAACTATCTGATGTGGCTCTATTAGAGCTAGCCCGCAGTGAGGCAGTAAAACTATTTCAAATAGACCCCAGTTTAGCCAAGCCTGAACACCAACTTCTGACCAAAGAGCTAGCCCGGGTGTGGCCACAAGCCGCCGAATGGAGCTGAAGATGCATGCTAAAATCCTGTTGTTGAAGGATTGACAAAGCGTGGAAAGAGAAGTATGCTAAATAACCCTCACATATCTGATGAAGGAGGTGGTTATGTCACAGGAGCAAGTATTTTATTCGGATGACGCTGGTGTCAGGGTTAGCAATTCACGCCTCATAGTCGGAGCAACTACCTATGCCTTAAGTGGCATTACTTCAGTAAGTGCAGTTAAATACAAGGCGAAGCGGAGTCCGGCGATATGGACCGCTATTATTGGTCTATTATTAGCAGCACTCGGATTTAACACGACAGCAGTGTTGGGCATCGTTGGAATTGTCATATTGGCAATTGGGGTGCTGTGGTTTTTCCTGATAAAGGACAACATTGTGGTGCGCATTCATACCGCTGGTGGCGAGACAGACGCTGTCAGTTCAACGGACGCATCCTATATACACAAAATCGTATCTGCCTTGAATGATGCTATCGTTCACAGGGGATAGACAAGATCCCGATAGATTTTGAATTTAGCACGGGTGTAACAAAGCACTCCTCCATTGGAGCGAATGGTTAAGTCCGATGCCCATTATGTGCAGGCACTACTCGGTGTAGGGACTCCATGCGCAGTCAGGATGCCCATTTCCTTTCATCGCTAGTATATAAATAATTAAGCAACCTGTTAGAAAACCCCACCTCCCCCTTTGGAGATAGATTAAGGTCGCAGGTTATCCTTTTTTATTAGCTTTGTGCTATAAATTAGACAGGAAAGAGTTAAGAGGGAGTTTTTCTTATGACCGAGATGTTCTTGTTAAGTCGCTATGATAGCCCTCTGGGTACTTATATCATTGTCAGTTCTCAGCAAGGTGTGGTTTGTGTCGAGCCTGAGGATGGAGCAGGTGCCTGTTTTGCCCGATGGGAACGGGACGGCATCCAGATACAGGATAGTGGCAAGCAAAATGATACCGTAGCAGACCAGCTTGACGCCTACTTTGCTGGAAAGCTCCGCCGGTTCAGTGTGCCTCTTAACCTGCGGGGAACTCCATTCCAGCGCCAGGTATGGGAACAGCTATTTAAGATTCCTTACGGAGAGATTCGGTCCTACGGTCAGATAGCAAAAGCTTTAGGACGACCGAAATCGGCTCGACCAGTAGGGCAAGCCGTTGGCAGAAATCCCATCTCTATTATAGTGCCCTGCCACCGGGTTATCGGAACAAACGGCAAGCTAACCGGCTATGGTGGCGGGCTACACCGGAAGCAAGCCCTCCTGGAACTGGAAGCCACTGCCCTGAGTAACAACCCTTCGGATTTCCAATAAAGTAAATATCTGGTAAACTTCGGATTTTCCCTAGGCACATAGGTAAGCACACCCAGGTTATTCCTCTTAACTAGTATTGTGCTATAATTTGGGCATAACGATAGCTTGGAGTAAACGCAGAAACCTTTACCTCAGATTGGGAAGTTAAAATGGAGATATTGATGCTTAAGCAAAGACTTATAGAGCTACTGACACAGGCGGCAAACGAAGCGCAGCAGCTAGGTAAGCTACCCTCGGTCACCTTGCCCGACATTACTGTAGAGCGTCCCCAGAATCCTGAACATGGCGACTATGCATCAAGTTTGCCCCTCAAATTAGCCAGGACGATTGAACTTAGTCCCTTGGCTATAGCTAATGAGATAGTAGGAATTATAATTCCCAGTCCTGAGATTGAGCGTATTACTGTGGCATCACCGGGGTTTATCAATTTCTCACTTAAGAGCGACTGGTTAGCTAGACAGGTAGATTCAATCTTGGTGGCTGCTGATTTATACGGCAACATTGACCTCGGCCATGGCAGCCGAGTGCAATTAGAATTCGTCAGCGTCAATCCCACCGGACCGCTCCATGTCGGGCATGGTCGGGGTGCTGTTCTCGGCAGCACCTTAGCCACTGTCCTCGCCGCTGCTGGCTACAGTGTGGAGAAAGAGTATTATATTAACGATGCCGGTAGCCAGGTAGGCGCCTTTTATCGCTCGCTCTACGCTCGCTATCAACAGTGTTTAAACAGGGACGCTGAGATGCCCACTGATGGCTACCTTGGTAGCTACATGATTGATTTGGCTAAAGAGATTATTGCTGAGGAGGGAGACAGGTTTTCTACTCTGCCCGAGTCAGAAGCAGTGCTCCAACTAGGGAAACTCGGCCTGAAAAAAATGATAACGCAAATTAAGAGTGACCTTGAGCTATTGAGGGTAAGCTTTGACAATTGGTTTAGTGAGCAGAGTCTCTTTGACAATGGCCAGTATGAGACGGTAATGTCACTCCTCCACCAGGAGGGTTATATAGCTGAAAAGGAAGGGGCTACCTGGTTTACATCCACTGCCTTGGGTGATGATAAGGATAATGTAGTAGTAAGGGGTAACGGCTCACCCACCTATTTTGCCTCCGATATTGCTTATCACTATAACAAATTTTTAGAGCGTAAGTTTGACCGGGTGATTAATATTTGGGGAGCTGACCACCAGGGGCACATATCCCGAATGAAGGCAGTTGTTAGCGCCCTGCATATTAACCCTGAGCGACTACAGGTAATAATCTCTCAGATGGTCACTTTACGCCGTGGTGAAGAACTAGTTCGTATATCTAAACGCAGTGGCGATATTATTTCCCTGCGTGAAGTGATAGATGAGGTGGGAACTGACGCCTGTCGTTTCTTCTTTTTATCTCGCTCGGCTGATTCGCAAATGGACTTTGACCTGGAATTAGCCAAGAAGGAGTCGTCAGACAACCCTGTCTACTATGTCCAGTATGCCCACGCTCGTATTGCCAGTATCCTTCGTCTGGCTCAGCAAAGACAGATTGACTACCATGATGGGGATGTTTCTTTACTTGTTACCGAGCCTGAATTAACCTTAATCCGGAAGATGCTCCTCTTGCCTGAGATAGTTGAAATAGTAGCCCGCACCCTGGAACCTCACCATCTCACCTACTATGCTCAGGATTTAGCTACTGTGTTCCATAGTTTCTATAAGCAGTGCCGGGTTGTCTCTGACAAGGAGACATTAACTAAAGCCCGCCTTAAACTGGTAAATGCTGCCAAGATTGTCCTGGCTAGGACCCTTCACCTTATGGGAATGACAGTGCCAGACAGAATGTGAGACATCCGGGAGCTAAAGTCCCTGCTCTTTATACTGTTGAGCTAATTTAGCATAGTATTGGGGTACATTTTCTACCCAGCGTAACTGTGATGGGGAAGACTTCCCCTTTATTTTCCCGGGAATGCCAACCACAAATGAGTTGTCCGGGATTTTCATCCCTTGGCTAACTAAACAACCAGAACCAATTATACAGATATTGCCGATTTCAGCCCCGTGGAGGAGAGTTGAGTTCATGCCGATGAGAACCTTATCGCCAATTTTATGGCAATTGATAACCGCCCCATGACCAATTTGCACACTATCTCCAATGGTAATATCCCTGGTAGGAGACCCTCCTGAGTGAATAACGCAGTTATCCTCAACTGCAGTGTATTCGCCAATTTTCACCTTACCAGAATCACCCCTGATTACTGCTCCGGGCCACACACTGGAATTCTCGCCAATTTCCACATCTCCGATAATGTAAGCTGCCTCACTGATAAAGGCTGACTCAGCTATCTTTGGTTTCTTGTCACCAATACTTCTAATCATATTCTTACCTCCCTGAGTTGATTTCTATTATAGCCATTATTATGTTAAAATTTCCATCTAAGGAGGCAAAAATGAAGCGTCGTGTTTTTTCCGGGGCTCGTCCCACCGGCAGGCAACATTTGGGGAACTATCTGGGAGCCATACAAAATTATGTGAGCCTCCAGGACGAGTATGATTGTATCTATTGCATTGTTGATATTCATGCCCTGACCTCGCTGGAAGACACTGGTTCTTTGCAAAAGAATATCTACGAGATGATACTGGACTGGCTGGCGGCTGGGCTTGACCCCAAGAAAAGCATCCTCTTTGTCCAATCTCACGTGCCTCAGGTAATGGAGTTACATACTTTACTTAGCATGGTTACCCCATTGAGCTGGTTATTACGGGTGCCTACTTTTAAGGAGAAGGCAAGATACCAGCCTCATAACATAAACTATGGACTGTTAGGATATCCAGTTCTAATGGCTTCTGACATTGTTCTTTATAAAGCTGAATTCATCCCTGTTGGTGAAGACCAGTTACCTCATATTGAGTTAACCAGAGAGATTGCTCGCCGCTTTAATAGTTTGTTTGGTAACACCTTCCCTGAGCCTGAGGCAAAGCTCACTTCAGCTCCACTGATACTGGGACTGGATGGTAAAGAGAAGATGAGCAAGCAACTTGATAACCATATTGAATTAGCCCTCTCAGAGGAGGAGACACTTGAACGGGTAATGACAGCATTTACCGACCCGGCTCGCCAACACCGCAGTGACCCGGGGCACCCGGAAATATGCAATATTTATCGGCTTCATGGCTATTTTACTCCGTTCCAGCTAGACGATATAGCCAGACGGTGCCGCTCAGCTGATATTGGCTGTGTTGAGTGCAAAACGCTCCTGGCTAATGAGATTAATTCTACTCTTAAACCTTTCCGAGAACGCCGAGCTACTCTAGCTACTAAACCCAGATATATAGCTGATGTTTTGGCTGATGGCGCCAGCCGAGCTAGGGCTATTGCCAGGAAGACCATCAGAGAGGTTAAGCAGAAGATGGGACTTCTTTAGTTTTAATCTGCCTCACCCCCTTTATCCCCCTGCGGAATAGATAATCTGACACCCATTATACCATTCCTGGCTGAGTTGGACATCCAGCTAGGGCAGAAGTGATTTACTACGGGCTTGATTGATGTTTACTATGCAAATGGAGCGGATGATCTGGGAGTCTTTATAGAGCACCTGACTTTTAATCAGGGTGTCACAGGTTCGAGACCTGTACGGCCTACCAAGCTGGAAGACCTTCCCTGCCGGGGAGTTTTAGAAAGAATCAGGGTGTCAAGACGACTGGGACGCAACTGACACATTCTCGTTCCTATCCTCGTAGATAGGGACTATACCGTATATAGTGACCCCGTCACCACTTATCACTATCTTATCTAGGATTTCTCGTAATATGAACCGTTTGTCCGCAAAGGTAAGAGTGCTAAACGCTGATAAGATATTTTTACAGGATGTTTCTATAGAATCGGCGTTTAGCTTTTGATTTGCTGCCACTTGCAACTGAATTTCCAAATCCTGTTTGGCCGCTGTTAACTTTTGCTGCTCGGCTCGTATCTTATGCATTTGCCCTTTTAGTAGCTCGGTGTCAATAGCACCAACATTGTATGCCTCTAGGAGTTTGTTAATCTGCATGTCCTTTTTCGCAAGTTTTCGGTCTACGGCCTTCAAGGTCTCCTGCAGGTAACCGCTTCCCTCCATTTCTGAGTCTCGTTTTTCCATCTGTTCAATGATAAGTTTTGGTTGACTAAGCAGTTCTTTAACACAATTCCAAACCACCGGCTCAATGATGTCCCCTCTCACGCCGTGTGATTCACACGATACGGCGTTGACATGTCCCAGCTTGGAGTTGCAGGTATAGTAGATTGTATCCCTCAGCGTTCGTGCATTATAACTATAGCCGCACTTGCCACATTTAATCAGTCCAGACAGGAGATATTGTCTTCTTACGTTCCTATTGCATAACTCAGCGTTTCTGGACAACTGCCGTTGTGCTGCATCAAAGGTTTCATGGGATATTATGGCTGGAATAGATACAGGAACCCACTGTTCTCTAGGTTTCATCTTCTGAAGACTGGATTTTTGATTTACCTTTGCGAGCCTCTCTGTCTTGTTGTAATACCAATCACCCGTATATGCTTCCTCCCTAACAATTCTGTGAAGAACACTGTGGTTCCAGAAGGTTTTGCCTTTCCTGGTAGAGACTCCCATCCCGTTTAACTTCTTCTGAATACTTCGCAAGGTCATTCCGTCATTTACTAAGTATCTAAAAACCATCTGCACCACTTTTGCCTCATCCTCATTGACCACATGCCTCCCCTCCACTAGGTCATATCCGTATAAAGCTCTTCCACCAGGCTGTCTCCCCTCTTTAGCCCTCTGCATTCTTCCTCTAATGGTGCGTTCTCTTATCTTTTCGGCCTCTAACTTACTGGAAAAACCTCGAATATAGCTAATCAGTTTACCAAGCTCAGAATTATCCACATCTTCGATAACAGCTTCCAGATTGACCCCATGTTTTTCTAGTTCTTCAGTGAGTATTACACCGTGAGTAGGGTCACGCGATAGCCGGTCAAGGCAATACACTACCACCACGTCAATATTTCCGGCCCTTACGAGTTCCCGTAGTTTATTGAGTTTTGGGCGCTCTAAAGTTAGCCCAGAATAAGTCTCACTAAAGCGATAAACCACCTCATACCCCTTATCCTGGCAATATTTCAGGCAAGCCTCTAGTTGTGTCTGAAGGCTAGTGCCTTCGGCCTCCTGATTGTCAGTGCTTACTCTCGGATAGATTGCTGCTGTTTTCATTTTTAGTGTCTCCTATTCCCCAAAATACTTCTGCGTTAGCTTCCTGCCCCACCCCCACCAGAACCAACCCAATATGACCACTGCTACAAGTATAGCGAGCCAGATGACTGTCACTATCTGAGGAGCCCAGTCGGGAAGCATAGAAATAAAGAGTGGGTGCCACTGCTCATGGCCAGCGTATGCCTTCCACAATGTGCCGAACGCCGACACTGCAACCATGGTGATTATGACAGAGAAGGAGAAAATACCGAGAATAACCATCCAACGCAGTCTTGTTCTCCCAACTTTGAATAGATTGGATATACCAAAACTTATACTCACCAAGGAAGCTAGAATAGCAATATATATGCTCCCAAGCGCTAAGCTGACGTGCCATACAGGGTCAGCCTGTGACGCGTATATCTCGTAGGCATTCATCCAAAATTGCCCCCATACTAGAAGACCAGCGACAATTATACCTTCGACGGTTATTAAGACGGGCAGGTGCTTCATTCCATTGTCTCGCGGAGGATTGTGCTCCGTTGTCATTTCTTTACTCCCATTCCACCTTGGCTTACTCTAATTAGGCTAGCGCCTTCGGTCTCCAGACTATCTGTGCTTACTCGGCAATATATAGTTGCTGTTTTCATATATTCGTATTCCTGCACTAAATTTCACGCAAGAGGTCTCTTACTAATCGCGTTACCCATCCATTCTGAACGTAATTCTCAAAGGAGGATTGTATATACCGAAATTTCTCTTCTACTCCTGAACCGAGCAACTTTCTAAACTCCCTTTCTACTTCCGATATATCTTCTTCCCTTTTAGGTGAGTCTGTGTTTATTACCGTAAATCTCTTTAAGAAAGTCTTCGGGTCATAACTAAGCGCATACAGGTAACGGAAAAACTGGTCTGTATCTGGAAGTGAATACCCGATAATAAATATATTCTCGGCGCTAGCTAACTCTGAGGCAGCTTTAGTCCATACTCGCTCAATATTCATATGATAGGCTGTCTTATTCCACGTTGGAGGCACTATTAGCGGTTCATTCATTAATTCTTTTTGACAATGTTTGCATTTCCTATCTTTCAATCGTGTTAAAACTGGTATTATACTGTGACCGTCTATATATCGTTGGGTATGCGAGAAGTTGGTATCTGTAGTTATTGTATTACATATTTTATTCGCACATTGCCTCCAGTTTAGCGAACCGTGTAATTTAAGATATGAAATCCCAACATCCGGATGCGAAAGGTCATCCAGTGCATAATCAATCCTAATCTTATTCCTATAAAAAGCGTAATCTAATCCTAAATCATAATTAAAAGTCACAATTGATACACTATCTTTTTTCGCTAAGTCCATTATATCCTTAATAAAATCGGAATATACGTCCATAGGCATAGCTTTATTGGTCTCGGTATTGACCACAGTCGTTTCCTGTAAGGTATATCCGATAACAATCCGTAATGAAGTTATTAACCTATCTATTTGTTCTGCGAAAGTTTCTGGCACTCCACTTACTGATACTGATAGAGGGTCTATAATTCCTGGAAACTTACCAAGGGTTTTACCCATTTCCAATGCAGCATAAAGTGTTTCTATATTACCTGTATCAATCTTCGCGTGAGACCTTACACTCTGTAGATAGCCTAATGCACTAAATACCTTTTCAAAGTGGTCTGCTACTTTGTCTACCTGCCCCTTTCTCCAAAGGGCTTGTGCAATTTCTAAAAAATTATTCATGAGCGGTGTCCCGAGATGCGCGGATGCTCCCGCTCCTAGAATGAATAGATTTCTACTCATTTCTTTACCCCCATTCTGTTTTGGCTTATTCCAGTTGGACTAATACTTTCGGTCTCCTCATTATCTGTGCTTACCCGGTAATAGGTAACTACTTTCATATCTTCACTTTCCGTTGTTATTTTCTAGCGTGGTTATCCTGCGCCTCCCGTCTTGTTTTTCGATTAGTAGGTCTTCTCTTTTGAGTTTTTCAGCAAGGACCTTTTCCACCCAATTCGCCATACTCATGCCGTCTAAGGCAGCTCGGGATTTTACTTCACGCCACAGTTGTTCATTTACATTTCTCAATATCTTATCCATAGACAACTCCAATTGATATATTTTTTCATCATATATATCACAGAAGTAGCATTTTGTCAATATGGGCATTTAGAAGACAAAGTAGCTGTTTTGGCTCTAATCTACCTATAAATGTTATTCTCTCCAAATCATTAATAAATAATCTTGATGATTCCATATCTTCAGATAACAAAGCCATATCACTTACCTAATATTCGGTTGTATTCCTTCCTGATGTCCTCAGATGAAAAAGTAAGGTATCTGTCAACGGTAGTAGCAAATGAGCGGTGACCAAGTTGCCTTTGTAGCAAGTTGAGACTACCGCCACCCAATGCCCAGTTTACTGCCAGGCTATCTCTCAGGGTATGTGGATGAATCTTGCCCAGCCCTGCTTTCTTGGCTGCCATTCTTACTTTATAGTATGCCTGCTGCCTAGATATGGGAAATAGCTTTTTACCCGCTGATTTGCCTTTACAGAAGCTCTTGAGCCTATTTAGAGTAGCAAGGTCCACCACGACGAGCTTGATGCTAATGTCCTTTCTCTTCAGTGCCGGTAGCTCAAGTCTCTGGTGTTCATATTCTATATCACAGGGTCTCAACGCCAGCACCTCACTTATTCTGGCACCGGTCCTAAAAAGCACTCTGACTAAAAGGGCATCTTCGGTGTTTGAACAACAAGCCTCTAGTTTGTCTATCTGGTCTGGCGTAAGATAGCTAATCTCCTTTGGCATATTTCTCTGCCCTCCCTTTACTGGTTCCTATCTCGTATTTGAGACCACCTACCTTAGCCGAAGGGTATAGTTCATAATGCGGGTATGTGTCCCACCGTGAGTCATTCTCCTTGCCAACAATGATGCGGTAGTATCTCTTATCAATTAATGCCTTCCCTGGCTCAGAATGGGTGAATTCGATTAAGCCTATTTGTCGCAGGTCGTAGAAGAGCCTTTGCACAGATGCGTAGCTCATCTTTCGTCCTAGCACCTTCAGGAGCCTGCGTGCCTCAGTGGCACAAAGCTCCCCTTTGTCCAAGAAAAGGTCATGTAAGGCCATAGCTATACCATGTTTCTTTTCTGCATCCGGTATGTTCTGATGCTCTGCTATATCAACCTTTTTCTTTATTTCCATGTTCTCCCTCCACTATATACTCTTGTAAGGTGATTCCCCTGTCTTTGGAAAAATGATAGAGAATGGTATCTATGAAGTCCTCAAAAGGTAGGTCCTCTGGCCAGCCCCATTCTTTTACGGTGACGGCCCTGGCGATATGCATCATGCGTGTGTAGCGGCAATTAAATACATGTGGTTGGAATTGGATGAATTGGGCTTTATCTATATCGTTTGTAATTGGCAGAGATGAAAGCGACAACTGACTCTTCTCAATTTCTTGGGCTTTGGTTTTTACTAACGCACCAGGTTTTTTCCATTTCTGATAGTAATTATATCGGGTCTTACTCGCCAGCCCGAGGGCTTTTACCTCCGGACTGCTGGGTTTTTTGCCTTCGCCGAATAGCTTGAACGCCTGGTCTTTTTTACTCATAGGAGGACCTTCTATAATATTCCAGTTGGCACATGCCGATTTATTTCTTGGCGCACCCTATACTGCTTACTCCTATACATTAGAACTACCTTAGTGCACTACCTTTCAGCTACTCCATTTCACATGTTCTACTACCCTAAATAACTACCTCGTTTACTACCTTAATTCTGCTACCGTGGGGTAGTAAATCGAAGCTACATTTAGGTCTATTCAGCTACTCCACTGTATGCGGTCCATCCTATTGTGTTGTGCCGCATTTCTTCTCAATTCAATCTATCCCCCATCATTATCATTCCTAGCCTCAGCTAACCATTTCCTCAGGTCGGCTATGTTCATCTCTAAATCCAGGACCTTGTTCTTGACACGCCAGTCGAAATAGTCGTTGCCTGTTAGTTGTGATTTGGCTAAAATCAACTCTGCCTCTCTTAACACCAGTAGGGAACGAATCTGAGCGATGTTGCCCGTCTCCCAAATAATGGGCGGGATAGAAGCCCGTCCTAATTGGTAGATTGGGATTAGGCTACCCTCGGTTGACTCGCTCTCTGCTACATATTTTCTCAGTGATTTAAGCATCGTATCTCCTCTTGACGGTTTGACGGTTTACTTTACCTTTTTCCTAAAACCTTTATATTTTAAGAAATTTTTCAGGGAAGGCATTCTAAACCGTCAAACCGTCATTTTACAGGCTCCCTCATTCCTAGGGGGGCAAAGCAGTAATACTTTCGCCCCCGTTTATCGCTTCGCACCTCCACTTCAAGGAACTGTTTTAAGTTGGATAAGATATTGTTCAGGCGCTTGCCTAGGCTTTTGGCACCTGAATAAGACCAGTCGGTATTATCCCGCTGAGCTATACCCTGCAACTCTGAAAACAGAACATTTGCGTTGACTTCTCTTGCCGAATTGAGTGGGTCCTCAAGCCATTCTGTCAGGCAGATAAATAGAGGGTCATCCTCAAGTAAGAAGATGGACTGCTCCCTTGAAAGTTTATCGAGGACAATAGAGAAAGGATTGCCGACTCCCTGTAATTCCGCTATGCGCCAGCATAGGGTAGCCCAATCGGCCATCCTGAATTGAGCCTTCGGCCCCGCACCTGCCTGTTTCAACATAACCACAATATCACTAAGGTCGTTAAGAACCTCTGTCCAGAGTAAATCACGCTGGGAATCAATTTCATGCAATATTTCGCTCTCTGGCCGGAAGCGTTCTAATCGGTCTACTCTTAAGATGACAAGACGGTCCGCAACATCGTCTCTCTTAAAACGAGGGTCACGGCTAGTCACACCGATAAAACACTTGGGTTGGTAAATAGCCACGTCGTTCGTGGTATATAGCCTTCTCCGCTGAATTAGGCTGCCGCTAGCTGCTGTTGCTAAACGGTCGTTTACCCAGGCCATTTTCCCATCAACATTGTCAAACACCACAATATAGTTGTTGGTGATAGCTGCAACAAAAGTATCTTCAGATTCTCGCTCGAGCCCGGTCACATTAACATTAGCGCCAAAGAGGAATCTCAGGACTCGGCGTAACGTTGTCGTCTTGCCTGAGCCTTTTTCCCCAACTACTAAGAGCAGTGGCTTTGTTGGTAGGCAGGATTCGAAGAAAATACTAAGCAGCCATAAGGAGAAAACGAGCTTCTGTTCATTTGGCGTCAGTGGTGCGGATGGGTCCCTAACAAAGTTGATGTCATCAATGAGTAGTTTCGCCAGTAGGCCATCACTCGGCACACCCTTAATGTAATTATATGTTTCCCAGCCCGGTTGATTCATAAAAAGCACACCGTCTGAGCCGTTATCCAGTAGCTCAATCTTTTGTCCATCAAGGCGGTAAAGCTGACCATCAAACTTGTCGATGTAGAGAACCTTTTTATCCCGGTCATAGAATGCAAATCTGTGAATTTCTGTCTTCAACCCGTCAAAGTGAGCCTCGGTGTTGGTGTCAGCCTCCACAAACTTAAAAAGATGCTCGGTTTGATTGATACCGAATAGTTTATTTAGTAATGCGCCGAAGGCGAAACTATCCAGGTTTAAGAGTTCCTTTTGCGGTTTGTGGAAATAGTAACGCCCTTCCAAGCTGGATATAAGGACCCCCGTCTTTTTGAGGGTAGTCAGCACGATTCTGCTGATGAAAATGTGGGCATCACGAGGACACAGGAACTCTCGAACTGTCGAAATCGCTTCCCTCGGTTCAATTAAGCCACTGTCTACAAGCTGTTGAATATCCCTCAGCTTAACTTCCTTGGTCTCCCTGGCGACCTCCTCTAGCCCCGCCATTACTTCCCTGAATTGATTATCATCACAACCTAGCTCTAGATAGAGGTCATTTATGTCCTTGCAACCTTGCTGGAGCTGGGGGAGGATTCTAACCGATACCTCAAAACCTTCACTCTCCAAGCGTTGTGCCACCTTTCTGGCTCCTTTCCTGCCCACCTTGTCCAGGTCATAGGCTACATCTAGCTTGTTGATACCCGCCTGTCTAAGTAATTCTACCGCCCTTTGAGGTATAACCCCGGCTCCACCGGTAAAAGTTATCACCGGCAATCCACATTGATGTGTAATCCAATCGTCTGGCTCACCCTCAACTAGACAAACCTTGCTGTTACCCTGGACATCATCGAGCCCGTAGACGGGGAAGGTGACACCACTTTCTGCCCACCAGTTCTTGCTTCCGCTTTTGCTAGGGAATCGTTTATAGCGCCATGCCTTAACCTCACCTTTATGGGTTACCGGATAGCGCCACGCTTGCTTCTTGATGTCGGGCACTATCTGGAAATGGTTTATCGTATTATTCCTGAGCCCTCTCTCGTGAAGCATCTCGATTGCCTCAGCCTCGGACTCAATCCTTTTCTCCATCGTTGCCTCCTTTACCTTGGCTACGGTTATTCCCAGACGCTCCGCTAAATTCTGGATTGAGCCCTTAGCGTCACAGGCAAAGCATTTGAAGCCCTTCTCAGGGTGAACCTTCAGGTTAGGGTGATGCCGGTCTGGGTGAAACGGGCAAAACGAAGTGTAATTACCGTGCACATCTGGGGTCCCTACTATCGAGAGCTTAGATAGGACTGCGTGGAAAAGTCTGTCATTAGCCATTTTTGCCACCTCTTTTTTCTTTCTGTTTGCCGTTCAAGTGGTTGTCGCTATGCTTTGCCATAAGTAACTCAAAGACCCTCTTCAGTCTAGCAGCATTATCAGGGCTTGACCTGAACTCAACTTTAGTTATGACCAATGGCTTACTACTTTTACAATTCATTTGAGCTCGTTTTGTGTCCCTAGCAGCCTTTTCCGCTAGACCTTTGTTATCATTTCTATTAGAATTGAAGCACCTACACCAGAGGTTGTCACGAAATACAACAGTAGTCTCTTGAGTATTGAAATGAAACGGAAGCGAGTATCCAGCTATCACGAGAGAGTGATTAAGAAGGCTCTCGGTTTTGAGAGAGCACTCCACAGTTGGGACAGGTGGCTGGACTCCATAATCAAAGGTCGGGAAGCCCTGGCCGTAAAAGATACACACCCATCATTACAGGAGATGAGGAGTGCTGCCAGCAAAGCTCTGGTTGAGCTCGGTTTTCCCCCGTGCACTTTTTTCGAGCTTTACTGGCTTTGTTGCGTCTTCTGTGATTACTGGACCGATAACGGCTTTATGTTTGAGAGGTTAATCCCACCAAACTGGTTTCCCTTCCCATTTGGATTTGACGGTGAGATTGCCCTTCACTTCAAAGGAAGACGTATTTACCCACCCGAAATCTGGAACCAGAGTGATTTGGAGTTTAGGCAAGAGTGGGGCCCATTTCGCCCCCGCAATACTGACTTTACAATGGTTTTGGCACCGAGCCATCCGCTGCGAAAGCTAGTCAAGCGTGGGCGTCCAGCTAAAACTATGGCCAATGGAGAAACTCTACTACCGAACGAGGCCACCCCAGGAGTTACTAAGACAGGTGAAAGCAAGAAGGTAAAAGCGACTAAATGTAGTTGGTGTGGGGGAAGTATGCTTTGGAATGCGGAGGACAAGATTTATAAGTGTATGTCATGTGGGAGATAGTGATAATGTTTATAACACACTTTGAGAGTATAATAACATCATCACCACAGGGTGAAGTGTCCATATGATTTACGAAGTCTGGAGTTGATAGTGAAGCCTGAAGAAAAGGCGAGGCAGGTTATAGATGGCCTGCTTGAGGCCATAGGGTGGAGGATTCAAAACCTTCATGAGTTCAATCTGGGGGAGGCACTCGGTGTTGCCATTCGCGAGTTTCCCCTCAGGAGCGGAGTGGCTGATTATCTTCTTTTCATTGACAGGAAAGCCGTTGGGGTGATTGAGGCAAAATCCGAAGGCACAACCCTCAGTGGTGTGGCCGAACAGACTGCCAAGTATTTGGAAGGCATCCCAGAGAACTTAGTCAACTCTCAGGCTCCTCCGTCTTTTGCATATGAAACCACTGGCACTGAAACTTACTTCAGGGATTTAAGAGACCCCGAAACACGCTCAAGACGACTGTTTACTTTTCACAAGCCTGAGACACTGTCAGAATGGCTTTCCCAGAGTGATACCCTCAGGGCAAGGCTGCAACATCTCCCCGACTTGATTACTGATGGTCTGCGGGACTGCCAGGTTGAAGCCATCCAGAATCTTGAAAAATCCTTTGCTGAGGCGAGACCGAGAGCACTTATCCAGATGGCAACGGGAAGCGGTAAGACCTACACTGCTGTTAGCTTTGTCTACCGCCTTATCAAGTTTGCTAACGCTAGAAGGGTGCTTTTCCTTGTGGACAGGAGCAACCTGGGAAGGCAGACACTGAGAGAGTTCCAACAGTATGTAACCCCAGATGATGGCAGGAAGTTTACGGAGCTTTACAATGTGCAACACCTCACTTCCAACACTCTCGACCCTGTCAGCAGAGTCTGTATTACTACCATCCAGCGGTTATATTCGATGCTCAGTGGCGAGGCGGGATATGATGCTATCATTGAGGAACAGTCGGCGTTTGACACACTGCCATATCTGGGAAAACCAAAGGAGGTAGTCTGTAAACCGGAAATACCCATTGAAACCTTTGACTTTATTATTACTGATGAGTGCCATCGCTCTATCTACCACCTGTGGCGGCAGGTGCTGGAATACTTTGACTCCCTCATCATCGGGCTTACGGCAACGCCGTCAAAACAGACTTTGGGCTTTTTTAACCAGAACCTCGTTATGGAATATAACCATGAGCGTGCTGTGGCAGACTCCGTAAATGTAGGCTATGAGGTCTACCGCATCGGGACCAAGATTACGGAGAAGGGCAGCAGGGTTGAAGCTGGCTATTATATTGACAGACGGGACAAGTTAACAAGAAAAAGACGGTGGGAACGGCTTGACGAGGAACTAGAATATGCCGCGAATCAACTGGACCGTAGTGTTGTCGCTAAGGACCAGATTAGGACCGTCATCCAGACTCTTCGAGACAATCTGTTTACTGAGATATTCCCGGGCAGGAAAGAAGTCCCGAAAACCCTCATTTTTGCCAAAGATGACAGCCATGCTGAAGACATTGTCGGCATTGTCAGAGAGGAGTTTGCTAAAGGCAACGAATTTTGCAAGAAGATAACCTATAAGACTATGGGCGAGAAACCGGAAGACCTAATCGCCAGTTTTCGTAACTCCTATAACCCCCGAATAGTAGTTACAGTGGATATGATTTCAACGGGCACGGATATCAAACCTTTGGAGTGTCTCCTTTTCATGCGGGATGTAAAGTCGCTGGTTTACTTTGAGCAGATGAAGGGGCGTGGCACCAGAACAATTTCAGCCACCGATTTTAACGCTGTAACCCCTGATGCGGCTGCAAAGACGCACTTCGTGATAGTAGATGCTGTTGGCGTCTGCGAAAACGATAAGACGGATTCCAGACCCCTTGAGCGTAAGAAAAGCATACCCTTTGACAAGCTGATTACTTCTGTCGCTCTTGGCAATAGGGATGAAGACACCCTTACCTCACTTGCTGGCAGGCTCGCTGCCCTTGATAGAGAGATTGATGATAAAGACAGGGGAGAAATAAATAACGCCGCTGAAGGCAAATCCTTGAGGGAGTTGATAAACACTCTGCTGGATACTGCGGACCCCGACAAGCATATTGAAAAAGCTCAGGAGATTTACAAGACCGCAGAGCCAACCAAAGACCAGATAGCGAAGGCCAGGGAGGAGTTGGTCAAGGTTGCCTGCACACCATTCGATAACCCCACTTTGAGAAATACCATCGTCGGGATTAAACAAAGAAGTGAGCAGATTATAGACGAAGTCAGTAAGGACGAAGTGCTTGTAGCATCCTGGGATGATAAGGCAAAGGAAAAAGCCCAGGCGACCATTGGAACCTTCAAGAAGTTCATCAAAGAGAATAAGGACGAGATTACGGCTCTACAGTTCATTTACGGTAAGCCCTATGAGAAACGCCACCTTACCTATAGAGAGATTAAGCAACTTGCCGAAGCGATAAGGAAACCCCCCTACGGACTTACGCCTGAAGCCGTTTGGCAGGCTTACGAACAGTTGGAGCAGTCAAAGGTTAAAGGGGCGGGAGCACAGAAGCTCCTGACAAACATTATTTCACTGATACGTTTCACAATTGGTCAGGAGAGCATCCTAGAACCTTTTTCTGAGACAGTAAACCGCCGCTTTGCTTATTGGCTTGAACAACAGGGGAAAATAGGCAGAAGGTTTACCGCAGAACAGAGGGCATGGCTCCAGATGATAAAAGAGCACATTGCTACTTCAGCGAGTATTGGTATAGGTGACTTTGAACTGACGCCCTTCCAGGAGAAGGGTGGTGCCATAAGAGCTAACAAGGTATTTGAACAGCAGCTGGATAAACTCTTAGAGGAACTTAACGGGGTGTTGGTGGCATGACAAGCAATAAACAGATTTCCTTGCCTAGCAGTTGGTCGCTGGCAAAACTGGGTGAAATCACCGAAATCAATCCGAAACTTGCCACAAAACTACCAAGTGAGCTAGAAATTTCTTTCATTCCCATGCGGTGTGTTGCAGAAATGTCAGGGGAAATAGACCTGTCAATAATCAGGCATTATAAAGAAGTAAGAACGGGCTACACACACTTTCAAGATGGTGATGTAATTTTTGCCAAAATAACCCCATGCATGGAAAATGGTAAAGTGGCAATAGTGAACAAACTAAAGAACGGTATAGGTTTCGGCTCTACAGAGTTTCATGTCATCAGGCCACTCGCACAAATGCCAAGTAGCTTTCCTTTCTTTTTTTTGATACAAGAAAGCATGAGAAGAGATGCACAAAGACATATGTCAGGCACAGCTGGGCAGTTAAGAGTTCCTGTAAAGTATTTATCGGAAGTTTTATTCCCTCTTCCCCCACTCCCCGAACAGCACCGCATCGTTGCCAAGATTGAGGAGTTTCTTACCAGGCTGTATGCTGGAGTGGAAGCTCTAAACAAGATAAAGTTACAGCTTAAACGCTATCGCCAGTCTGTCCTGAAAGCTGCCTTTGAGGGAAAACTCACCGTAGTGTGGCGGGAAGCCCATAAGAGTGAACTAGAACCTGCTTCTGTGCTGTTAGGTAAAATAAGGGCAGAGCGAGTGAAGAGCAATAAATATAAGGAACTGCCTCTACTGGATACTACTTATTTACCTTACCTGCCAGAGGGATGGGTGTGGGCAAGACTTCAAGAGGTCTGCTTTGTTCAAGGTGGCTACGCCTTTAAGAGTAAAGATTACAAGAATAGTGGTATGCCATTATTACGGATTTCCAATATTAACGACAATAAAGTTACCTTTGATAGGGATACAGTCTTCTTACCTGACCAATATCAAGGGGAATACTCTGATTTCTTATTGACGAACGGAGAAATAGTTATAGCACTGTCTGGAGCCACTACAGGGAAGTATGGTATTTACGATAAAGGTGAGCCTGCATTGTTAAACCAGCGTGTCGGTCGTTTAAGGTTCCATTGTCAGGATTCAGTATCGGTCTCGTATTTCTTCTATCATATGGAAGTTATAAGGCAAGAGATTCTGAAAAAAGCCTATGGTGCAGCCCAGCCGAACATCAGCACTGGTGATTTGGCTCGATTTATTGTCCCCATTCCCCCTCTCTTTGAGCAGCACCGCATTGTTGAAGAAATAGAGCATCATTTGTCCATAGCTGATGCCACAGGGAAAACGATGGAACAAAGTCTCCTGAAGGCCAAAAGGTTACGGCAAAGTATCCTAAAAAAAGCCTTCGAAGGTAAGCTGGTGCCACAGGGCTTCAATGACGAACCAGCAGATAAGTTACTTAAGCGTATAAAAGCGGAAAAAGCACGGCAACAAGCCAGCGTGATGACGCCCAGAAGTAGAAACAGACGAAATCCGAGTTAGGGGAGGTTAACGTAAATGCCAAATGAATCAGCCCCGATTGTGCAGAAGGTATGGAACTACTGCGGTGTGCTCCGTGACGACGGCGTTAGCTATGGTGATTATGTTGAACAGTTAACCTACCTCATCTTCTTGAAAATGGCGGATGAGCGAACGAAGCCCCCATTTAACGAGCCGTTAAGCATACCTCAGGGACTTGACTGGCGGAGCCTATTGCAAAAGGACGGCGATGCATTGGAAGTTCATTATCGCCACATTCTTGATACTCTAGGGAAAGGAAAAGGTATGCTCGGTCTTATCTTCAGAAAGTCGCAGAACAGGATTCAAGACCCTGCAAAACTAAGACGCCTGGTTGAACTTATCAATGCTGAGACCTGGGTCGGGCTCGATGTTGATGTCAAAGGTGATATTTACGAAGGACTACTTGAGAAAAACGCTGAGGACATAAAGAGCGGGGCGGGACAATACTTCACCCCCAGACCACTGATTAAGGCTATCGTGGAAGTGATGAGGCCCCAGCCAGGTATGACCATTTGTGACCCCGCCTGTGGCACTGGCGGCTTCCTACTTGGAGCATATAACTACATTTCCCACAGTTACAGGCTTGATGTGCAACAAAAAGAAGACCTAAAGCTAAGGACCTTCATCGGGAAGGATATTGTTGACGGGGTTGTCAGGCTCTGTATAATGAACCTGTTTCTGCACGGCATTGGCAGAGAGGAAAGCCCGATTGAAACAGGGGAC
>SDBU01003192.1_pt1 | contig 21055 bp, 19 predicted proteins | sample 2277071 | NCBI WGS metagenome assembly SDBU01 (sample SAMN10397929, study PRJNA504765) | marine sediment metagenome | isolation source: marine sediment core GS08_GC12, 126 cmbsf | place: Arctic Ocean: Gakkel Ridge, Loki's castle | collected 2008
TAATCAGATCAAAAAGAATAAAGCTGAATGGCCCATATGGTCGTATGCCGCCGGTTGCCATCCGTCGCAGAGAGCAGAATTTAGGGCGCATCTTAAAAGAAGCGGTTGTGATGCACGTATCGGAAGTGACGGCGCGGTTGAGATGAGAAGCAGAGGCCACCGTAAAGCGGTGTGTAAGGCCTTTAGGATGATAGATCGAGACGGTGGATACGGAGACGCCTAACTAACAGGGAGGTAAGTAATGTTCGAGAGTATTGCACTAATACTGGCTGCCGGGTTCGTTTTTAGACTGTTCGCGGTCGAATCCGCGGAAGGTGGGGTCGCTACGTTGACGGAAGCAGAGACGGTAACGGAAACTGCTCCGGCGGACGATGGTCCGATGAGTCATTCTGATACGGCGGCCATATACGATAAACAGCAAGCCGAGAAGGCTAATACGGAATCCACAGCGGGAGATGAAGTTCCTCCCGCTATCGGCGGTTCGGATACCGCCATAAAAGAAGAGGTAACCGAAGAATCTGATACCGGTTCCTCAATCGAGGCGAAACCTGATCCTGAGCCCGTTATAGCCAAAGCGGGACTCAATGAACGACTCGTCAATAGAGCTATAGAGTTGGGCGCTGATTCGGACGAGATTCACAAGCGGTTTCAGAGCGACGAGGCCTTGTCTGACGCGATCTCATCTGAGATTGCCAATCTCAAGACCAATCAGGCCAAGCCTGAAGAAGAGATCGTTTTCGATCCCGAAGAGTTTAGCGAGGCCCAGATCAAGGCCATGAACCAGCTCAAAAACTTGGCTACGGCGGGTAGAGAACAAGACCAGAAGCGGATCAAAGAGCTGACGAGCACCGTTCACGAAATGGCGGCAAAATCCCAGCAACGAGATGTTCAGGCGTACGAGCGGAGATTCGACACGTATGTCGCAGGAGACGAACTCTATGCCGAATTTCTGGGTAACGTCCCTACCTCGGAACTGCCTTCTGGCGGGAAACACCTTGCGAATCGCCGGTTAGTGGCCCAAACGGCTGTAGCGTTGCGGAACGCGTCGCCGGTGGGGTCACTCAGCGAGAAGCAGGCGTTTCGGCGGGCTGTCTTGAGCCTGCATGGTGAAGCATTGATTAAAGGCGCGGATGACCGTGTCAGAAGTGAATTAAACACCGCACTTAGTAATAGGAACGACGCCGTTACCGGCGAGCCGACCAAGACCTCCGGGAACGATGGTCTGTCGGATCGCCAGCGGACGGTTAACGAGATTGACGCATTGAAACGCGCCAAACCCGGCTTATTCTAAGTTGCATAATCCATAAGGAGTATGGTGATGGCCCTTCAACTTGAAGGCTTGGCGGACCTGTTAGAGGTTACGCATAACAATATCATTAAGAAGAAACGAACAGCCTTGATATACGGGGACCGGAAATATCTTGCCGTTCCTAAAGTGTTCAAGGAAAACAAGATCTCTGTAGGTAGCGGCCCTCGGATCGAATACAAGGTCCAGAAGTTCAATACCGGGGCTGCTGCTAACGTTGGCGAATTCGAGCCCAACAACTACCAGTTCGCCGATACCATGACTACCGGGACGGTGCCGTGGCGAAATGCCCGGGTTACTTACACCTATACCCTCAAAGAAATGCAAGTCAACGCGGGTAGTACCGAGCAGCAGATCGCTCTTATCGAGGCCCGTGACGACGAGAATATGGCTTCGTTCGTAGAGCTTGAAGAGGAAAACCTCTGGGGAACTCCCACTTCCTCGTCTGACAATCTGTCGATTCTCGGTGTTCAGGCATGGATTCAGCGCGGCGGGGCTACTGCCGGATTTACCGGGGGCAATCCCTCTTGGTTGACTACCGGACTCGGTGGTATCGACGTTGCCGATGTACCTCGGTACAAGAACTATTCGGCCCGGTTCGATAATGTGACCGAAGCCGATCTACTGGCGAAACTGCGTAAATGTTTCGAGTTTATCCAGTTCAGGAGCCCCAGGCCGATTTCCGGCGGGCAGATAGTTAACGAAGAGTTGACTTACGAAATCTTTTCGACCTGGACCGGACGCGAACGACTGGTAGAGCTTCAGGAAGCGCGGAACGATCAACTGGGCGGCGACCTGGCCGGTAATGTTACGTTCCATCAGATTCCGGTTACGGTCTCTCCCGAAGTGGAAAAGGGTAAGTCGGTAAGTACCCAGGACCATCCCTATCTGTTCATCAACTGGGATGCTCTTAGACCGTACTTCCTGGATAGCTGGGATATGCGTCGAACAGTCGAGAAGGGCTTACCGGGTCGTCCTAACGATATCGCGGTCTCTATCGAGTCAACTCGAAATATCGTTGCTGTCGATCGTCGTCGTCTCGGTATTGTGTATGAAAGCGTCTAATAGACGTTTATTGAGCGTCTTAAAGACGTAAGAAAGGAAAATTTGATATGCCTCATCAGAATATGAGAAGTACTTACGCCAACGAAGACTCTGTAGTCGGGCGGTCGGGGTTCTGGCAAGATTGCCCGATCCTGGACATCCTGGCAGATCCAAGCGTTGGTTATGGTTTCACGGACGATTTCATCATAACCGGATTATCCGGAACGATTACTACTATTGCTACCGGATTCAACAACTACTCGTTGTTCGGTGATAGTGGAGCTACCATCGCCGCAGATGGCGCTGTCGGTGGTGGAGTTGTACTGACTGAAGCCACTGACGATGAGTCGGTGTCCATGACGGTGACTCAGCATCCATTCAATATCACCCGAGACGGCGGTAAGTTGTGGTTTGAAGCTCGGATCAAGACTTCAACCATAGTCGCCAGCGAGCAGGCATGGTTGTGCGGCCTGATGGATAATACCGCTCAGACTGCGGCTGTGCCAATTACCGCCGACGGTGCTATCGCTGACATCAATATGGCTGGATTCCATCACCCGGAAGCCAATGAGGAGTTATTCGATGCGTCGTACAAGGCTAACAGCGTTACCGCCGTGGAAGTCAATGCCGATATCGGCACCATGGTTGCTGGCACATACTTCAACGTCGGTATGAGGTTCGATCCTCGCGACGCTGACGGTAATGCCAGCTTGGAGTTCTACGTTGATGGCGTCAAACAAGCCACGACGAAGACTGTCCCTAACGCTACCGGAACCGATTTCCCGGCTGATGTTCGGATGTCTCCTGTCCTGGCGATGACACTGGCTGCCAGTGCGGAGTATACGATGACAATGGACTGGTGGAGTTGCTACCAGTTAAGAGTGTAATCCCTTGCAGCAGGGCAGGTGGGTGACATCCTCCTCCTCCTACCCCACCTGCCCTACTTTTCATGGAGGAGGCCCGAAGAGGAAAAAATGGACGAGAATTTGATCGAACACAACTATCGCCAGTTTTATCACGACATGCTCGATACTACGGACGAGCCCTTGCCGGAGCGACTGGGGAGCTTGCACTCGAAACTTACCGTCAATGCCGGTATGTGCGGAGCGGGCGCCCCGTCGGCTATGCCCATGGCCTTTGCGTGTAGCGTCTGCCAGTTGCTCGAAGAGTTGATGGCTGAAGTTGACGACAAGATCGCCAAAGCTGTTGGCCAGCCGATCCCAGCGACTTCGGAACCGGCGGAAACTGAAACCATAGCTGCGGAAACGGTTGAAGAGATTCCTAAAAACCTTACAGCCCTCGCCGAGAATTTGGGGACAGGAAAAGACAAGCGAATCAACTGGGCCGAGGTCGCGGTGGGGACCAGAGTCGATATCAACTGGTACAAGCACACTGAAGGGGTTTTTAAGGGTGTAGGTGACAAGGACAGACTTAATATTCAGGTTAACGGGGTCGGTATCAAGCCGATCCGAAAGAAGAACGTGAAATTGACCGAATTGGGATGAGGTTGCCGATATGGCTGATTCAACACTTGTAGTGCGAAAGGGGCAACTGAGGGATGCCGTGTCCCGCCATCAGGGATATGGCAATTCCGCTCCTGCCAGTGGAACGACTGATGGCGATATCATCGACGGCTTGGTTGCTGACGGGGAGAGGAAGTTCTTATACGGCAGCGGACATGACTGGTCATTCTTGAAACCTATCCAGAGCATTTCCGTCTGGCCCACTACAGCCAGTACGCTCGACGGAGCGCCCGCCGCTATTGCGAGTACGGTTAGCGGTACACATACCGCTACGACTACCCTGACCGTTGCTGCGGCTACTTTCACGGTGGGTATGATCGGCGAGACTGTAACCATTGACGGTACTGACAATACGATCATCGGATTCACCTCATCTAAGGTGGTGACCATCTCAACGGCGATTACCGAATCCGGTAGTGAGACTGTTACTGTCAACGCTTCTACGGTTACTGTCGATGACGCGACATTCTACGATTCCGGTATCGGCCATGACCTGACTATAGATACGACCGATTACCAGGTTCTGACTGTAACCAGTACCCTGGTGGCTATCGTGTCCGGTATAGCAACCGCCCATGCGGACGAAACCGCTACAACCATGACGGCTGATGGCGATTATCGTTTGCCTGACAACTATGGCGGGATCAACGGACGGATTACATTCTCCGGCAGCACCATATACCCTTCTATCTCTATAGGTAGCGAAAATGATATCAGATCGCTCCGTCAAACATCTAATCCTGTTACAGGTAGGCCCATCCAGGCGGCCATAACTCCACTGGCCAGCGACGGGACCGTAGGGCAGCGGTTCGCACTGTCTCTGTATCCCGCTCCGGAGCAGTTGTACACGCTTAAATATCAAGTCAACATATTGCCCGACTCGGTTACTACCAATGAACAACTGTACGGCGGGGCTCAGCACGGGTTGACTATCAAAGAGGCCTGCCTGTCAGAAGCGGAACAGCAGGGCGACAGAGAGTCGGGAATACATACCGCCAGATATCAGGAATTGCTGAGGGCGAGTATCGCCAGGGATGGCAAGGATCATGCCCCAGATACCCTGGGGTATAACTATAACCCCACCAACCAAGGACAAAGCGGGCGGCGGAGTTCTTATATCCAATCAACCCCGGTCCAGGTTTTGTACAACGGGACGAATGTAATAATTTAGGGGCTTTGGCAATGTCATATGGATTAGCTAGAGGCGAGCAAACGGTTTCAGTCGTACCGGCAAAAACGGGCGACCCCGGTGGTACGGAAGCTGAGTATTATACCTGGGCGACCGAGGCGGTTAACCATGTCAATATCACAAACGTCACCGGTTCCGGTATCACCATGAAGATACTGTTTTTCGATACGGCTGCTGACACTGCGGTGTCTGCCACCAAGTATGACCACATACTGGCTGCCGGGGATTCTGTGATCTGGAATCACGCAACCGAGTCTGTCGGCATATGGTTTAGCGGGTCAGCGGTTCTGGGTACTAATTATCAGGTAGTAGGGTGGGTGTGATCTTATGGCGAAAATCGATCGCAAACAATTCATCTATGATGCTGCAAAGGCGGCGGGCAAGAATTCTACTGATGTGGGGGAGATGCTGGCGGCGGAGATATTCGCGCTAGCGGGGGTGCCCCATGAAGCTGGGCATGAGAAGTTTTCCTGGGTCAATGCGAAAAATGGTCTTGCGAGACGACTGGGGCGGGAAGAGCAGGCGGTGAGAGATGAGTTCTTTCGGGCAGGGTATGAGGGAACACTCAAGGCCTCCCTATCCGATCAGATCAAGAATGCTACTGTGGTGATTGATGATGACGGGCGGTTCGTCATCGAAAATATTACAGGGGGTGGATAATGGCTTATACCACGTACCATGTGACCAAGGGGGCAGGGGCTGACGATCCCACTAATGGGGGATCGATGAATACGGGAAACGGGCAGGTGTATGACATCGGGGGGGCGGATGGACCATGTGAGACGTATGCTAATGTTGATGCTACTGATTTGGGGGGGGGAGTGGGCTATCACAGTCTAGACAATAATGAAGCCAATTGGGGTACGACAGCGGTCGGGGATGTAATTTGTCATGACACTGCGGTCAATCAAGAGCCGTGCATGGTGACGGCTATCGTGGGGAGTGGTGTCATTGAGGTGTATAGCTTTAGCGGGGGATTACTATCAGCTTTGGGAAAGAATGTGAATGTGGGGGGGGCATGGGCGACGTTGCAATTTGCTGCTGATACGATGGATCCGAGTAATGCTAATCAATTCCCATCAGCACCAACGAGCCCGGGGGTTAACCCTTTGAGGGTCGCGGTTGGACCGGGGACGTACACCGAAACCGTTGCGATAGACTTCGCCGACGGGCTATTCGACAACTCGATGCTGTTTGACGGATACTTTGCCACACCTGGAGATGATGCCATGGATGGGGCATCGTGGTCACCTCCGATAATTGACGGGACCACTGCCGCGGCACATACGGTAGCGATTAGTGTTGATTATGTCCATCTGCGGAACTTCATCCTGTCGAAGGGTAATGTTGCTTATTGGTGTTTAAATGTTTCTTCTGCTTCAAACGCCTGCTTCCTTGAGAGGTTGAAACTTAACCAAGCATCGACGACCCGGGCCGCGACCCTGATTGATGGGGGCTTCCACGAGATCCGTGATATGTGGGTTCCGGATGCAGCGGAAGATGGGATATCTTTCCAGGGGACGGGGTTCGTCGTCGATGGTCTAAGGGTTACTGATGCGGTAGGCGTGGGCCTAGTGCTCAATACTGTGGATGGCCTCGTGATGAGGAATAGCATCATTGATAGCCCTGGGAGTCATTGTGTTACCATGCATGCAAACGACGAGCAGGTGGCATTTTTTGGTTGTGTTTTTTATAACGCGACGGGTAGTGGGATACTCCTTTCGACGGCCAGTGATTGGTGGAAAATCAGTGTCGTGAATTGTATCTTTGCAAAGAATTCCCGGTATGGGATTGAGGGGATCGATTCGGATGGGGTGATTGTACATGCAGATTGGAATTGGTATTGGGATAATACACTTGGGGAAGTACTGTACATTGAGAATAGAGGGGCGAACGAAACTACTCTCACTACTGGGTCAACAGGGGATCCGTGGAATGGTGCAGCGGGTGGGGACTTCACATTGAATAATGTGGCGACTGGAGGGGCATTGGTGCGGCAGTTGGGGTCACCGGGGACTTCTATCAGTGGGGTGGTTAGTTATACAGATGGAGGAGCGTTGCAGGCTGTGGCTGCAGGGGGTGGTGGTGGGGTAGTCGATAGAGGATTCAACCGAGGGTTTGCATAATGGCAGAACTACGTAAATATGACGCTACGACAACGATCCTTTTTCCGCTCATCGATCGAGGAACGAATGATTTTGAGGCAACCCCAGTCACTGATGGGGGGGCAGACTGTGAGATAATCAAGGATGAGGGTGCGTCAACGACGGCAACAAATGATTTTGTACATGAAGGTCGGGGTATTTACTCCTTAGTGTTGACCGCAGGAGAGACACAAGCTGCTCGTATCGTTGTAACTATCGTTGATGCTACAGGCCCAAAGGCGTTCGAGGATCAAGCTGTAAACGTAGAAACCTACGGTCATGCATCGGCGCAGCATGCGTTTGATCTGGACACTGCATGGTCCGCATCGGCGGGATCGAAGCATGCTATACTTTAATGACACAGCGAAGGGGGTCAAATGATCACAAGTAAGAACTTCAGCGGTCAGGTAACACCGAAAACTATTGCGAAGGAGTACAAGGAATGCAACTTCACTCAGCCTCAGTCGGTCAAGGTTGGCGGCAAGATGCGGGGTGTGCGGCTGTTTCCCGGGGACGACACACCGCGGACCTTCATTGATTGCAACATGGTTAATTGCGAGCCGCCGCCGGGCTCGACACTCATCGGCTGCAATACGGTAGTTGTTGAGCGGGATAAAGACATTGGCAATGGGAAACGCGGAGACATCATTTATGGCCGATTCGACTCAGGAACTAAGGGGTATAAGTATAAGCAGGCTCCCGTGGTGGTAGAACGAGAGGATGAGAACTAATGGCTTACTGGTTTACGGATCATGCTAACGGTCTCGACACTAACGATGGTAAAGACCAATACGGTTTGGATGTGTCCATAGGGAATTGGACTAACTCCAGCGGAACACTGACCAGGACGGGGAAATTTGGTTCTGTCGCGGTTGGTGGGATATTGTATTTGGCTTCTGCGGGCCTGGGAAAGAACGGCTGGTATGAGATCACGAGTATTGCAGGGGCTCCCAATACGGTTATCTGTACGCTTGTCTTGGGTGATGGACTTGGTGCCAACGCTGCAGATGTAACCAGTTCCGACGGTCCCTTCCAGACACTGCAAAAAGCGATGGACATGGTAGGTGCTGGAGATAAGGCGTGGGTCCAGGCTGGTGAAGCATACAACGATGACGGTCAGGGTGACGGATCGACGGTTTGCCAGATAATAACTGTTGGCACCATGACTTTATGGATCGTGTTTGAGGCATTCAAGGATATTCCGGGTGATGCTGATTCCAATGCGGGAGACACTAACTACATTGCTACCGTCAATGCGACAAGCAAGACATATGGGGTCGAGCGGCATGCATCGACCACGGGTCAGTGCTATACATTTAAGCATATAAAAGTAACCCTCGCCGATGATTCCGGTTGGTATCATAACGGCCGTACTTTCACACGATTCATTGATTGCGATGCCTTCAATAATGGGGGCAGGGGATTTGACCTTAACCAGGCGGTTGTTGACGATTGTCGTGCATCGGACAACAGCCTCGAAGGCATATATGCCGGTTCTGTCTCTACCTTAACCGGGGGGGTATATAAAAATAACACAGACATACAAGTGACGGTTGGCAATTACACGTCGTTTGTGGATCAGGTCTTGGTTTATGGGTTAGGGACTAATGGTATAGGTATCAACGTGCCGGGCCACGCGACTTTAGGGGCTGAAACGGTTGCGCGCTGTACGATTGATGGTACTGGTGATACCGGGACAACAGGTATCAAATCTACTCTCTCTTCTGTCCACACGGCCAACAACATAATCAAGTGCAATACTCCGGTTGATGCGAATCTGGATTTTGGGGAAGGGGTTACGACCAACAACAACATGTTCATACCCTCTAGTGGATTGACGAAATACTCCGTGGGTGTTGATCACGTCGAGACTTCCGATCCCGGCTGGATAGACCAACCCAGCGGTGATTATCGTTTGGCGTCGGATAGTCCAGCCAGGGCGGCGGGATATCCGGAATTTGCTGACATCGGAGCGTTGCAGTCGGTCTCGTTAAAACCGAAGCTTATTATACTTTAAAACAGGGGCGGCGATATGGCTGAAAATATCAGGATAGGCGGGATGAATGTTTCGACTGCGACCAGTACGGGGGAACCTCCCGATGGTGCAGAACCTGAGTACTATACGTGGACAACCCTTCAGCATCAAATCGTAGTACAGAACCTCAGCGGGTCAAGTATCACGATGAAGGTGCTGTTCCATGGGACCGCTGCCGGTACTGCGGTCAGTGCTACGGTTTACGATGTCAATCTCGATGCCGGGGATTCTGTGATCTGGAGTCACCCAATCAAGGAGATCGGCATCTACTTTAGCGCCGCGGCGATCCTGGGTACTAATTATCAAATTCGAGGATGGGAGTAAGTATACGGAATGGTCTACTTGAGGCTTAGGCTGGTGATGGTCTCCAGTCCCTCAGTGAAAAAGCTGCCCCGTATGGGTCCACGGCGGGGCTATCGCCAGAGAATACGGTGGATACGGAGATAATATCATGGGACAAGCAGGAACACATAACCTAGCAAAGAAACTGGAGAACGGGATCTTTCCGGCTGAGAGTAAGATGTTTAACATCGAAACTCTGTCCGGTAATGTGATTCAGTTCGGGGCTGGCTTGCCGGTAGATGGAACGTCCGGGGATACCAACATGGTGCCGGGATCGATCTACATCGATCATACCAACGCCAAGATGTATATCAACGAAGGAACCGTAACCACGACGGTCTGGAAACGGATCGTGGGGGCAGGGCCTTCGTTCGGTTTCTGGGCGGATTGCCCGAGCGAATTAGACCCCGACCCGTCTCGGGCGGTTTTCTTTTTTGATGACTTCCTGGATTTCGCAGTCGGCGATGCTACCAGTAAGTGGAATCTGAATACTACTGGTGGAACGGCAATTCTCGGTTCAGCAGAAGCGGCCAACACGCCGGGAGCCGGAGGGTATGTCAGTATCGGCACCATCGGTACTACCGATAACGATTACGCCACAATCAAGCCATGCTCCACTGATACCGGCGCTCCGTTTATGATCACTGAGAATTCGGGTAAGAAGTTATGGTGGGAAGCTCGAATCATGGTGAGCTCTATCGTTGACTGTGCTATCATGGCCGGACTTTTCAATGAGAACATTGACGACTGTACCGTGAACGATACCGGGGCAGAGGCTGTTCAGGATGGTTTCTATTTCCGAACACTAACTGCCTCCCCGACGGAGATCGATACCGCAACCAACCAGAACACCACTGAAACGGAGATCGGTGGTAATGCTGGAACACTTGCAGCCGCGACAGCGATTACGTTCGGTATGAAGTTCGATGGCGTTACTACGTTGACGTTCTACATTAACGGAACGGCCCTGGACGATGTTGTCACTATCGGAGACACCGGCAACATTCCCAATGACCAGGGGCTGGTTCCCGGTTTCCACATTAAGGACGGTGAAGCCGCTGGCGAAATAAAGCGGTTGTATATCGATTGGGTCAAAGTCGTTCAGTTGAGGTAGCCTATGCCCCCTAAGCGGGACATGCACATAGTTTTCCCTTCGGGCGGGGTGAATAGGAGGATGAGTCACCAGACTCAACCTCCGTTCACCACGCCGGATGCGGAGAATGTACGTCCTACTGGAACCTACCAATCGAGAGACCGGGGCGGGTCACGACCGGGACTGGTGAAAGCCTACTCCACGGTAATGGGGGGGGCGATGAATGCCCGGGTGATCGGACTGGAACATGCCGATACAGCGGGCACCGCACTAGTGGCAGTCAGCGATGTATTCACTCAGGCCATGGAGGACGACACATGGAAAGTATTATATGACGAAGGAGCGGATGCCGAAATTCGGACAATCGCCGGGTTCACCACTGCGACCACGGCCACACTGGGTGGGGGGGACGCCGTAGACACCTCCGAGACTTTCTGGATTATGCCGCCGGAGTATGCGGGCAAGGAACACGCCGATACCCTCACAACAGCCTTGAAGGCGACTACCAGTATCTTCAAGTCGCACATGGTCGGATGGTGGGTCTGGTATATGGACAACACCATCAGAACGATTGTCACATATACCGATGGCGATGAAGTGGTCTTGGACGGCGATGCCCGAGACAGTCAGCGCTGCTTCATCTTAGTCAGACCCCGACACCTCAAAATGACCGGGACGGTAACTTCGGTGGGGGCCTATTCCGCCCCGACTACAACGCTTACCGCTAACGGGTTCGACTTTACCGATATGGACGTCGGGTCTTGGCAAGTCTCATTCGCAGGCGGTAATACCTACCCCATCGCGTCAGTAACCAGCTCTACGGTGGTGGAGTTGACTGGGGACGCATCGGCTGAGGCTGGAGCTACGTTCGTCGCCTCTGCAGCGGATGGCGATGATATTCGCATGCTATCGTCCGTTCGGATGTCACCCGCCGCCGGAACGGGGACTTGGACCTCGGTCTTCAACGAAACATTCGATTCGACCGATCAGAGCAATTGGACGGGGGCCCCGTACGATGCCTACGAAGATTACTACTGGTATGCGGCTCACGTCTTTACCAAGGTAGGCGAGATGTATGCCAGCGAGGTAATCCGTCCCACTGATTCCGATGTGTCTACCTTGCTGACCGTACTGGAAACCGCCGATATATACCGGATCACGACAAATATCTCAGTGTTTTTTGTAAACGCGGGAGTCTCAAGTCCAAAAGGGCACACACTCTACCTGAAGATGAGCGAAACTGACCCCGATCCGGGGATAAATGGCATTGCAATCGAGATCAGAACGTATCAGACCGACGGCGGAACTGTGGATAACCTGGCTTACGACATTCAGTTGGAAGTGGCAAGTTCGGGTTCGCCCCTAGGTGGGGGACTGTTTACCTCTTCAGCCGGCACCCTTATCACGCCGGGCATGCACGATCTGGTTGTCACCGTTGTCTCAGGCTTGATGACTATCTCCCTGGGGGAGCTAAACCTCCTATACCGTATCGACGTGTCTGCGGCGACCGCGGGCAACTTGATCGGTTTACTCCTCAAAGACCGAAACTCGACCGATTTGGTTTCCAGAGCGCTGAGTATGGTTGTCGAAACTTACGAGCAGTTGACTACCGCCAGTTTCGATATTCCGAATCGCTTAGTGGCCGCATCCGGCGGGGCGAGTTATATCGACGATTCGGCTAACGAAACTATGGACCCCATCGCAACTCATATCACCCTGGCTGCCGATAAAACGTTGCGGTCAGCCGAAATCGCCGGAAAACTGTATATCGCCGATACTGGTATCGGAGCGGCGGGGACGGGTGATTGGGTTTTAAGTACAAAAAGACTTGTCGATGTCCCCGATTCCAGCGTTAGCGATTTCCGGGATGTCTGCAACATACACGATTACGAAGTCGAAATTACCAATACATCGGGCGGAACGCTAGATGGGGGCTATGCAATAACCGTAGTAGAGGCCGATTATATCGAGGTGGAGAGCCTGGCCGAAGCGAACAACTCCGAAATCACCTATATCATCGGGCGAGCTACGAAAGTGTTCGACCCGACGGCAAGTACACTGGCCGCACTGGTCAGTAGCGCAGGTATGGCCCCGACGAACTGCCCGCTGATCACGTCGTATCAAAGTCGCCTGTTCCTTGGAGGGGCACCGGCGAACGCTCACGTATGGTACGCAAGTGCCATCGACGACCCTACCGATTGGGACTACGGAGCCGCCAGCGCAGGGCACGCGGTCGCAGGGACGGCGGTCGAGCTCAGTGTAATCTCCGATCCGATTACCGCTATGATGGCCTATCGGGACGACTATGTGATTTTTGGATGCATGACCAATTTATGGGTTTTGCGTGGCGATCCCGGCTTCGGGGGGCGACTTGTCAATCTGTCGCGAACTATCGGGATTCTCGGGGCCGGGGGGTGGTGCTTCGGGCCCCAGAATGAAATGTACTTCCTGAGCCGCGACGGTCTGTATGTCATGCTGCCGGAGGCAACGGCAATCGCCTCAATCTCACGAGAGGCGATCCCTGAAGAACTCATGGATATCAACGCGGTGACTACCGACCTGTCAATGTCTTACGATATCCAGGGGCGGGGATTCCATATCTATACCACGCCAGCGGGAGCGGTAACGGCAACGCACTTCTGGCTGGATTACGAAATACCGGGGTTCTGGCCGCTGTCATTACAATCCGATCATCACCCGGTCAGCTTATTGAACTTCGGTGCGGACAGCCCCTCGCAAGCCCGGGTGCTGCTGGGGTGCCGGGACGGGTTAATCCGAAAATACGATCCGAGTATATCGACCGACGACGGTACATCTTTCACCTCGTACGTGAAGATCGGGCCATTCGCGCCCGCCGGGGATACCCGGGAAGTGCTCATCAGCAAGATAGACGCCATCATTGACAATAGCTCGGGCGATATCACTTGGGAAATTATGGTGGCGGACACCCACGAAGATACGTTAACGGCTTTAGTATTCGCGTCGGGGACTTTTAGCGAGGGCCGGTCCTTATCGGCCAGGCCAAGTGCCAGAGGGGCGTCGTGGCTACTCAAGCTATCTTCTACGAACCGATGGGCTATGGAGCAGATAGTCGCCAGGATTATGCGGGTCGGTCCTTTTTTGGGTGATAGCTAATGGCGGAGCAGATACGAACCGGAGCGGCGACCTTTGACGAGGTTAGGCAATCTCTTCAGCAGATCCAGGTAATCCTTGATAAGCTGGGGTCGGTCGCCGAATCGCAAGGGGCGTCAATGATCGCTATCGAACCGGCGGGGGCTTTAGTAGGAACAGATGTGCAAGCGGCTCTTGAAGATTTAGACGCCCGGCTGACTATCTTAGAACCTTAAGGGGTAACAAACATGCCACATAAACAAAGCAGGTCAGGGAAACCTATCCAGGGCCGCGTTGAGCCGGGGAGCAAAAACCCTGACGATGGCGGGGCTCTGTTCCCGAGAATCGCCGCCGCTAACGATAGAATCAGCTCTGGAATCAACGATGTGATCGGCCCTAATGGCTTGGGCGGACTGAGCAGAGTCGATTTGTTAGGGCTTGGAACCTCCTTATTGGAATTGACAGAGAAAATTGGTCCTGGTTGGGCACAGTTTGTGCAGGGATTCACAGACCTCCTCTCCCAAGGGACTGCTAACGCTCAAACTGCAGCTCAACTCAGGAACTTGTTTCAGACCTTTGGCGTAGAGATTCCAGAAGATGCCTCGATAGAAGAAATGATCGATGTCGCCGGGGAACAAGTCCCTGACGCCAAGGAACTATTCGAGGAGACCCGGGCGGGAGTCGCGGATGTCAATAAAGCTGCCCAAGAAGGTTTCGACAAAAACTTTGGAAGGGCCGTAGGGCGACAGGCGGGAGTACATATCGCTGAGGAAAACCTCTTCGATAAGACCTCTGAGGGGATAATGCAAAGCCTCGAAGACAAGGGTGACGAGGTGATGACGCTCTTCGACACACTAGCTGAAGAGCTGGTAACCGACGCTGAAGCGCGAAAACGGGGCGAGATAGGAACTTTCAAGACCGGCCAGGAGCGACTTGAGCAAAACCTGCAAGATCGGCTTACGAGGAACATGGCTTTTCTCGCAGGGCAGGGGCAGGGTGAACGCAGAGATATCAACCGCCGGTTCGGAGACCTCAATACCGAGACGACTCGCCGACTGATCAATCAGGGGCTGGGTAACACTACTGTTGGGGCGTCCCTGCGCCGGGGTAACGAGAGGGCCAGCACCGAATCTCTGGGCGATCTGAATGAACGACTGAATAGGCAGCGATTGGGGGTTGATGAGCGACTGTCCGGCGATATAGCGACTGCCATCAGTCAGGGTAATGTAAATCTATCCAACCTGAGTACCGGCCTTAGCGCCGATGTGTTGAATACGAAGTCCGGTATCGCCAGCGACCGCCTGGGCCTGACCGAGAGAATCTCCGGCGGTATGCATAATCAGGAGTCCCTTTTTGCAACTGGGCGGGCGGACTTGGTCTCGGGGCACGGTAGAGAGTCGGCAGACCTCTTTGCCCAGGGGGACGTCGGCTCGCTTGCTCTGGAGCTTGGGGCGCTTGGGGGTGAGGTTGACGCTAACACACGATTTGGTGCTAACCAGCTAACCAACTTTCGCAACCTTCTTCAGGGGCTGAATATAGAAGGTCCGGATGTGGGGTTGAGTGCGCAGGCGTCGGCAGAGCGGGGGTTCGGGGCCGAAGGCGGGCCGGAGTCGCAGCCCAACTGGCTCGGGGCTGGGACAGGTGCCGCGGAGCTCGGGATCGGAGGCGCTCTCATGCTGACTAATGCGGTGGCCCCAGGCGTCGGTTTCTTTACCGGTGCCGCACTGGCCGGCACGGGTTTGGGGACGCTGAATAGTTCTTTGTGAGGTCGATATGCCTATTAATATACAAAACGTGGGTAGTATCCCCCTGATCGAATCGGGATTCTTTCAGGGTGGGAAAGGTCGCAGGGCCGCGGGGAACGACGCCCTCGAAGCGCAAGAGCGAAATCAGCGAAGAGCCTTGCTCGCACAGCAGACCGGCCAGCTTACCGGAATGATCGGGCAGTTCGGGCTCCAGAGCCAAGCTTTCAATAATCAATTGCTCCGCGATGATGTTATAGTCAAGGCCAATATGGCGTCCAAGGAGCAGGCTTTCCAGAATAAAGTTAAGTTCAACAAGATTACCAATCGCCAGGCGATTGAGATGCTTGGCGAGATTCAGGCGGCTGATTACGCCCTGGGCGTTCAGAAGCAGACAGATATGACCCTCGGGCAACTGGAGGGTCTCGGGAATAAGATGGGCATACCGTTCAACGAAGCGGTTGCTATGGCCACTGCGAGAAAGACTCGCCTGGCTGAGGATGCTCGACTGAAAAGCGAGGGATGGGTAAAGGAAGTTCCCGCGGCGAACATTCAGGCCATAAAGCGCAATGAAGCGGACCTGGCTACTCTCCGAGAGAGTGTACTGGTCGGGGACATGACCGCCGAACAAGCCCAGCCGGAGATTGCCCGCATTGTTCAGAGCAATAAGCAACTCGCCCGGCCAGATTGGGTATTTAAGGGTAATCCCAAGCCGGTTACCTCAAACTTCAGAGAGTACATGGCGAATGACGGGCGGATGGACTACTACGACCCCGCCACCGGCTACTGGGCCAGCGGAGATAGTAGCGGAAGGATCGCCCCGGCCGGGAAACAGAACCAGTTCGACCTGTCAACCCCGGAGGGGCGTAAGAACGTTGAAGACACGAGTATTTTCGTAGGAAAGATATCTGAGAGCGGCGGAGTCGATGTCGAAGTTGACCTGGGGGCAGTGAAGCTGAAGGGTAGCCGCCAAGATGACAAGAAGGGGGCATCCGCCGGCAAGGATCTGATCGGAGTGCCCGGTACTCCAATCACTCAGCAGGAATGGGAGAGGGCGGACAAGAAGGTGAGACAACTGATCGCGCAAGAGGCTATAAACGAAGAAAAGACGTTCATCCGCGAGCCGACTCCGACTGAGATCGAGGCGATGATCGATGCAGACCGATCCGCCTATTATGTAGCCAATCTCAGTCGCCGCCCCGTGTTTAGCGAAATTGACCCGATAGACAGAGATCTTGCATCCGCAAAACGCCTGGGGTTTTCATTTCCCCCAGAAACGACAACCCAACCCGCACCCGATCCTCGACAAATGTCATCCGACCAAAAGATGGCTGAACTGCGGCGACGTGCGGCTAACGGTGAACCAAAGGCTATTCAACTCTTGAAAATGATCCTGGCCGCCCAGGGAGGGAATTGATGCCGTCACTCATGGACGAAATCGACGCCTTTCTGGCGACCCCAGAACCACGCTCCGATAATGGCTCTCTGGTGGACAAAATTGACGCGTTCCTGACCACACCAGAACCGCAGCAGGATCCCTTCGCTGGAATGACCAGGAAAAAGTTCAATCCTCGCGGCGACGAGCGGGGACCGAAGACCACAAACTATGTCAACGACCTAATGGCAAGAGAATCGGAAGCGGCGAAAAATGAACGGATCTATGCTTTGGCCGATACGGCGGTTAATCAGATCGATCGGGGTGGCGACCCCCTGGATTTTGTGGCGCAGAACACCCGCCCTGAAGAACGCCAGGAAGTACTTGAAGCGATCAAGCAGCAAACATCCGAGCAACGACCCAACCGCCGGAAAGGATTTGCCCGCCACGTCGCAGAGGCAGGTCTGCGGGGGCTCAAGACCATGGGTCAGAACATGGAAGACATAGGAGGCAACCCGGAGCTAAGCAACGACCAGTATGCCTTCAGGAACGATATTCGGGCGACACAAGAAGAGGCGGACCCCAGCTCCAGAGGGACTATCGAACGATGGATCATGGGGGCGGCGGAGATGACCCCGACAATGACTACCGGTGTCGCGGTATCGGCAGTAGCTACGCCGGTTGCCGGTGGAGTGTTCTGGTACTCACAGATATATCCGGGCACTAAACGGGAAATGGAAGCACTTGGCCTGAAGGGGGAGCCCGCCGAATTGGCCGCTCAGATATCTTCAGCCGCCGAGGCGGCGATAGAATTAGTGGTAGTGAACCCGCTTGGCAAGGGTAAGTCCCCCGCTAAGGCTGCGGCGAAGAAAGCGGTTCGTCAAACCGTCAAGAGTATGGTTCTTGGGTTTACCAAGCGGTTCGGTATGGAATGGTCGGAGGAAATGGGGCAGTCGGCGACCCGCGAGATCATCAAGGGCGTCGCTACTCGAATGGATGACGAAATACCCGATACGAACCTTCGGGAATCTGCAAAGCGAGTTTTTAATGACACCCTCTCTGCTGGTGGACCGCTTATCGTGCTTATGGGCGTACCCGCCGCCGCCCGGGGGGCACGTCATCTTGCTACCGGCGGAGTGATATCTCGCAAGCAGTTCGAGAAGGTTACCGGCGTAAAGGGTACAACGAAGCAGCAGCGACAAGAGTTCGCTACATTGTTGGAACAGCGCGAAGCATCACTATCTCAGCAGCAACTGGATTCGTTCACGACAGGCCTGAAACAAGGCGAGCCATCCCAGCAGGTCTTGGAATCTAAAAAGCCACTCCAAGCACCGGCGGAACCGGGATCGTCCAGTGGCGTGACTGAAACGGGCCAAGAGGGGCAGTTTGCGGCCTTCGAGGCGGGATTGGAGCAGCAACCTATCAAGTATGTAGACGAACTCGATCAATGGTTCGGCGAACGAGATCTGGCTACAGCAGAGGCTCAAAAAGATACAAAACTCATTCAGGACCGATTGAAAGAGAGTACCGGGGCGACGGGGGTTGTCGAGTCGATAAAACAAAATGTCGGTAAGAGTAAAAAGGTCGACCAGGCTCAAGCAGCCGATCAGGTTATCCAATTGAATATCGACCTTCGAGGTCAAGAGACGGAAGAGATCGGCAAATTCTACAACCAGCTCAATCCCGAACAGAAAGTGATGGTCGAGAAATCCCAGAATCTCCCGCCTGAACAGTTGGCCATTGCCGACGACATAATCGCCATGAACGAGCGGAGCGGGCAAAACGCAGTCGATGCCGAACTGCTGGCCAATATCAACGAAAACTATACTATGCGGCTCTGGGAATCCGAGGGTAAGCAGGTCCGCAAAACCACCGGACGGAAGTTCGGCACACAAACCGATCGGGCGAAAAAGCGGACTCTCTCGTCCATTCTCGAAGGATGGGCCAAGGGCAAAAAGCTGCGGATCAAAGGCGCGTCCAATGCTATGCTGGTCGCTCGGATCCAAGTGGCCCATGCCATCGCTGACCGAAAATTGATTGACACCGGTATCGAGAAGGGGACTTTATCGACACAGCAGAAGGAGGGTTATGTCGAGGTCCAGCACCCCAACTTTACGAAGTGGAAATTTGTCGCCAAAATCGACACCCTTGTCGAGGATGTCGAGGGTGGAATCGCGGTCGGTACGATCGTTCGAGCAGCCGACCGAAACAATATCGGCAAGGTGGTCGGCGTCCAGGGGGACATGGCGACGGTGAACTTTAAAAACACCGCCGAGGCGACCGAGGTGACCGTAGACCTGCCGACCGCATCACTTACGCCAATTCAGCCTCGCGGAAAGAATGTGCTAATCACGCCGGATGGGGTGGTAATGGAGCGAGCCCCTCTGTACGTCGAGCCCAAACTCGCAAAAAATCTAAACAATGCAATGGGAACGTCGAAGCTCAAAGGTGTGCCGGGTTTTGATTTCGCTTCCAAATGGAATGCGATTATCAAAGCCAATGTTTTAACCACCAGCTTGTTCCATCATCAAGCGTTCCTTCGGTCGTTCATGGGAGCTAGCCACGGAATAAACCCAATCGAGGGATTCAAGGCGGGCAGGGAGGCGATCGAAACCTTCTCGCCGATGTACCAGGAACTTGTTGCCGCGGGTATGACCACCGGCAAAATTCAGGATTGGGACGAAACCCTGCTCCACGATAAAACGATGATCGGCGAATTGATCGATAAGGTGCCAATGGCTCGGGACGTTAAAGACAGTCTGATCGCCTTTCGCGATCAGCAGACCAAGTTCTTGTTTTCCGAACTCGGGCCATATTTGAAGACCCAAGCCGCCATCCTGGAGTTTTCCCATTCGCTCAATAAACACAAAGGGGACTTGGAGGAGGGCCGAAAAACTCGGCACGAATTGGCGGGTATTGCGGCTCGGGCGGCTAATGCCGACTTCGGTGGCTTACACCTTGGCCGAATAGGTCGCGACCCTACATTGCAACATGTTTTTAGGCTAATGACCTTGGCGCCAGACTGGACCGAATCGAATATCAGGATGATGGCCAAGGCGATCGTCGGCGGTTCTAAAGCTGAGCGGCAAGTGTTCCAGAGAATGTGGGGGCGGGTGCTGTGGAGATTTGGACTGGCGACCATAATCGCCAACCTGCTGCTGGCTAGCTTGGATGATAAAACTTTCTGGGACCGATATCAGCGGGCATGGAAAGAGGGTCCTCACAAGCTCAGGTGGCTCGATATAGACCTAACCCCGATATACCGAGCTTTAGGCGGCAAAAGTTCTGCTCGAAAATACTTCAGTCTGATCGGCCACTTCAGAGATGCGGCCAAGTTTATCGTTCAGCCGATTGGGAAAACGGTTAAACATAAAGGCTCGATTTTGTCATCGTTCGTAGCGGACTTTCTTTCGGGAACTGATTGGGCCGGTAGACCGTTTACGTCCATTGGCGAGCTGTTAGCTGCCGGACGAACGGTGGGTAAACGACCAATGCCGGGCGGGGGAACGGGCTTATCGGAATTTTCGTCGTTTGGCATAAACAAATTCCGAGGCTCTATGCCGATTCAGGTTCAAAACTTCGTTGGCTGGCTTCAAAATGAAATTGAATTGTTCGATGCGCTTACGAAAAGTGCTGGTTTTATGACTTCAACCACTTACCCTAAACCAATAAAGAGGAGGAGAACAAAGTGAATAATGACAACCGAAGAAAACAAATTCCACCAGCGACTGACAATCTGCCAAGGGTGCGAGGAGTTTGTCAACACCACCGAGCATGGCGGATGCAAACGGCTGAGGGATGAGAGCGCACGAGTACGCGGGGCATTGCTGACACAGCGGTTGTGGAGCGGCGTCTGTCCCCTCGGCCTTTTTGGAGAGGTGAATAGGCAATGACGAAAGCAATGACGGGCCTACCGGCATTGTGGGGGATGCTGGGGGCGTCCACAATCAACGATCACACCGGCATCTCCATCGGCCTAGTGCTTGCCGGAGTGGCGGGCTCTGTAGCGCTAGCGTGGCGGGCACGTGGTGAGGTGGACCGAATCAATAAGTCGATATGTGAATTGGAAAAAAGTATCAAGCGGATACTGCAAACCCTAAAAGAGAGGTGACTATGAGAATTCTATTGTGTGTAGTGTTGCTGGTCATGGC
>SDBU01003193.1_pt1 | contig 21054 bp, 20 predicted proteins | sample 2277071 | NCBI WGS metagenome assembly SDBU01 (sample SAMN10397929, study PRJNA504765) | marine sediment metagenome | isolation source: marine sediment core GS08_GC12, 126 cmbsf | place: Arctic Ocean: Gakkel Ridge, Loki's castle | collected 2008
CTGGTTTTCCCCGGCAGAGCCTGTTACGTAAACAGGTTCCTCCCTTTTCGTTTTCTCCCATAAATCAACAAGCTGACAAATGAAGCCGTCGTAGCACTGACCCGGCGCCCTGTTTTTATCCAGTTTTCCCTTGGTACGCTTCCTTAAGCCAATGGTTGTTCTCGGTTCTCTTGGCATAAGCACCACCACGTTACCCATTTCCGCTTGTGAGGAATATTTAACAATCCTGCAAGATATTTAATGGCTCTTTAATATGCCAAGCTGCTAACTTTAAGGCAGAAGACAACAAAGGCCTGGCGGTGTCGCTATCAGTTATTTGCCTTGGTCTTCCCTGAGGCAGCCTCTTTATTAATTTCTTCTACTAACTCTTTCTCCTATCAAGTCTTAAAAAGGAGGGCTCCAGAACCAATGTATGATTACTTGGAGCCCTCCTTTTTACCTATGCCAACCATAATGATTTCCACTTACTGAAAGCCGCGTAGATTTCACCAGCAATACACTAATATGATTAGAAATGTATAACACATTATGCCATTAATGTCAATACCTTCACCTGTTTTGACAGATTACATTTTGGGTGACAAGCCAGATATTCAATCCTGGGTAATTATCTCTAAATTTGTCCCAAGCGCCCCTCGGGTGCCCTAAAATGTGATAGATTTTCTATATAACTCGCGAACAAGGACTTAAGCGACTGCTGTAATAGCTGTAATATGTAATTTGGGGGAGACCGTTGACATTCGAACGGGCAATAGTCTATCGTCTTTTAAAAAGGGCAGCCACATGAATATGAGAGAAACGGCGCAGATTTATCGTGGTATTCCGGAACTAATTGAAGCATGTTATACCTGTTTGAAATCTCATGAGATGGCAGGAGCTAAATGGGGCAAACAATACCATTTCTACCGCCCGGCTTTAACCAAGTACAGCGCCTCTCAATGGTTGTGGGATTCTGGCTGGCATATGATAGTTTGGAGCTACCGCCAGCCGGAGAATGCAATTGCTGAGTTGCGTAGCCTGCTCCAGTTCCAGCAACCGGACGGCTTCATCCCGGAAATCATCTTCTGGGAACCCAGCAGGCTTTCAAAGAAACTCTTTGACCTGTTTCTCGGTTACTCCCATCGAGAATATGCGGACCTGACTCAAATGCCGATGCTGGCATACTCTGTGCGTGCTATCTGGAACGCCACACAGGACAGGAATCTCTTAAGGGAATTTGTGCCCAAGATTGTCAAGTATCTGGAATGGTGGGAAGGCCGAGACCACGATAACGACGGGCTGGTGTCCATCACTCATCCCTGGGAATCTGGCATTGACGCCAGCCCAACCTATGACCCCGTTTTTCGCCTGAACAACCCCAGGTGGTACGACGTGTATCCCCGTTTCTGGAAATTACACTTCATTTACCACAAGCTCCACTGGAATCAACAGGCAATCCTTGAGGGAGAGTGGTTCAACGTAGAGGATGTCGGCTTATGCAGCGTATACGCCGATGGCTGGGGAGTTCTGGCCTTACTGGCACGAGAGTTCGATGCCAAGTTGGCCATCAGGTGCCATGATAGAAATAGGAAATACCAGGAAGCCGTTATCCACAAATGCTGGAATGACGAGCGCAAGCAATTCGTATCATACTTCCATCAAGCCGGTGTCGAAAAAATATCATCAGCTGAGACGGTGCAAACGTTATTACCTATCCTGCTTGATGATTTACCGAAGGATATGCAGCTACAATTGATATCTAAGATCACAGATCCTGAAAAGTTTTCGCTGCCCTATCCCATCCCCTCCGTCGCCAAATCCGAAGCCACTTTTAATCCACATAAATCCAGACTCTTATGGCGTGGCCCGATGTGGCCGAGCACCACCTGGCTGGTCATGGAGGGTTTGCTCAAGCACGGTTTCAAAACGGAAGCCGAAGCGATTTTAGACCGATGGATTGAGATGTATCTACAAAGTGGAATCTGGGAGTACTATAACCCTTTGACTGGGAAGGGGCTGGGACAGAAGTACCTCGGAATGTCAACAATTATCGTCGATATGCTCCATCGCTTAAAAAGAGTCCCCAGCCAGTTATGACATAGTTTACAACGAGTCACTATTTAAAATGTTGACTTTGAAAACGGTGGGGTTCTTTAAGCCTTCTGCCCGGCACCAACCAGATGAGCAAAGGCCTCCGGCTCTCTTACCGCCATATCCGCCAGTATCTTGCGGTTGAGCCCAATGCCGGACTTCTTCATTTCGTTCATAAACTGGCTATAGGTAACACCGTAGGCCCTGGTGGCAGCGTTGATGCGGGCAATCCAAAGACGCCTCAGGTCGCCTTTTCGCTCCCTTCGGTGTCTGTAAGCGTAATTCAGTGAGTGGAGCATAGATTCATGGGCACGGCGATAAAGCGAATGCTTAGTTGCCCGATGCCCCTTGGTCATGGCCAGTATCTTCTTATGCCTTCGGTGTGTCGTTACACCCCTCGTTACTCGTGACAATATGCGCCTCCTAGTTAGCTGACCCCGTAAGGCAGCAGCCTCCTTATTCTGGCCCTGTCCCGCTGATTGAGCGGTATCATCTCATCAAAAAGTCTCTTAGCCCGTGCCGACTTGCGGCGGCGCAGATGGCTCTTGCCACCCTTGGTACGCATCAGCTTGCCGCTACCGGTAATGTGAAACCGGCTCCGGGCACCCTTATGTGTTTTCAGTTTCGGCATATTCTTCCTTCTTTACCTCTTCTTTTACCTTCTTGGCGACAGCCAGTGGTGTCAATATTAGATGTAAGCGTGCCCCTTCCCTGGTCGGTGCCTTCTCTATGGTAGCTACTTCCTTCAGTGTCTCCGCCATTCGCTCCAGTAGCCGCAGGCCAAGCTCAGGATGAGTGTTCTCACGGCCACGAAACATTATGGTTGTCTTAACCTTATCGCCACCTTCCAGAAGTTTCTTCGCCGACCTTGCCTTGGCATCAAAATCATGCTGACCAATCTTAGGGCGCATCCTGACTTCTCTTAACAGTGACAGCTTCTGGCTTTTCCTGGCTTCGCGCTCTTTCTTGGTCTGGAGGTACTTATACTTGCCATAGTCCATGAGACGGCATACCGGAGGCACTGCCTGCGGTGCCACCTCAACTAGATCAAGTTGATGCTTCTGCGCAACTTCCCGTGCCTGAAAAAGGGGCATAACCCCTAGCTGCTCCCCTTTGTCCCCGACCAAGCGGACGTCCTTACCACGGATCATCTGGTTGACACGCAGATATTTAATTATGTTCTTGTTTACCTCCTGCAAGTACAAGGTTCACAAAGGAATATAGCATAGCCAGTGGTGCTAATCAAGTCGCCAGTCTCAAGTCCATTCCCCTGTCGGCTATAACCTGGCTGATAACTTTCTTGAAACCGGTGAAGGAAATATTGTTCCGCTGCTCACCACCACGGCCCCGGACGGAGATGGTCCCGGCTGCCTCTTCTCTATCGCCGATGATGAGCATATAGGGTATTTTTTCAAGCTGTGCCTGGCGGATTTTATGGTTCACCGTTGCCGACTGGTCGTCAACCTCAACACGTATACCGGCCTCTTTCAGCTTCCGAGCAAGTTTAGCGGCATATTTCAGGTGACGGTCAGCCACGGGAATGACAATCACCTGGACTGGAGCCAGCCACACCGGGAAGGCCCCACCATAGTGCTCAATAAGCGAGGCCATAAAGCGCTCCATGCTGCCCAGTACCGTACGGTGTACCATGGCCACCGACTGCTCCTTGCCATCTTCACCGATGTAGGTAACATCGAAACGTTGCGGCAGGTTGAAGTCAACCTGAATGGTGGGCCCCTGCCATGCCCTGCCCACTGCGTCACGAAATTCAATGTCTATCTTGGGCCCATAAAAGACGCCCTCACCGGGATCGATTTCAAAGGAACAATTCTTGCGCTCCAGCGCCCGGGACAGCGTATCCGTCGCCTCCTGCCACATCTTCTCAGAGCCGGCATACTTCTCCGGGCGGGTCGACAGCTTCACCTGATAGTCGGCAAAGCCAAAAGCGTCTATCATGAAGAGCGCCAGTTCCAGTACAGCGGCCACCTCATCCTCCAGCTGGTCGAAACGGCAGAAGATGTGGGCATCATCCTGGGTAAAGCCCCTGACCCGGGACAATCCGTGGAGCACACCGGAGCGCTCATAGCGGTACACTGTACCCAGTTCAGCCCAGCGTAGCGGCAACTCACGATAGCTCCTCAGTTTCGTCTTATAAATCAGGATATGATAGAGGCAGTTCATCGGTTTAATGAGGTACTCCTCCCCTTCTACTTCCATCGGGCCATAGAGGTAATCGCGGTAGAATTCCCAGTGACCGCTGGTTTTCCACAGGTCAACTTTGGCAATGTGGGGGGTATAGATAATGTCATAGTCCCTCTTGATGTGCTCCTGCTTCCAGAAGTCCTCTATAACCCGCCGCACCACCGCCCCCTTAGGATGCCAGCAGACCAGGCCGGCACCGGCCTCCTCGTGGATGCTGAACAGGTCGAGCTCCTTGCCCAGCTTTCTATGGTCCCGCCTGGCAGCCTCCTCCAATCTTTGTAGATACTCTTCCAGGGCCTGCTGTGTTTCAAAGGCAACGCCGTATATCCTCTGCAGCATGGGGCGGTGCTCATCCCCCCGCCAATAGGCACCGGCAATGCTAAGCAGTTTGAACGCTTTTATCTCTCCGCTGGAGTTAACATGAGGCCCACGGCACAGGTCGGTAAACTTTCCCTGCTGATACAGGCCGACCTTTTCATCAGGGATTTCATCAATGAGCTCAAGTTTGTAGGGCTGGTCGGCAAAAATCTCTCTAGCCTCTTTCCTGGCCGCTTCCCGCCTGGTAAAGAGCAAGTCCTGGGCTATTATCTCTTTCATCTTATCAGTGATAGCCGGCAAATCATCGGGGACAAGGGTGCGCGGCAGTTCAAAATCATAGTAGAAGCCATCGGCAATAGTCGGCCCGATGGCAAACTTGGCACCGGGGAAAAGAGACTGGACCGCCTCGGCCATTACATGCGCTGCCGAGTGCCGCATTGTCTGCAACCAGTCATACTGCTCTTGCTCTTTTTCCGAAGCCAATTAATTCCTCTCCAGGCTAAATAAAAACCCCTCACCCGACCCGGGCACGAGAGGCTCGTTTTCCAGCGTCCATGAACTCTTTATTATACCAGTAGCCAGCAGTAGACACAACCGCCTACCATGACCCATCTCATATTATGTCAAGTCTATAACGGATACACCTATGCATACTACCAGAGCCTAATTAAAAAGCCCCAAACAGGGCTGCCGAAAGCAATACTGCGCCAAAGACAACCGCCAGAATAATGATAATGATATAAATCGAGAACTCAGATTGGGTTAGTTTTTTGACAACTTTCCTTATCAGGGCTTCTTCGGCTTTGGACAGAGCCAGCTCAGCAGCTTCTCTGGCCAACCGGGCAATCTCCTCAGCCCGGGTGCCGGCTTCTCTGGCCGCCTTCTTGGCCTCTTCCGCCTTACTTCTGGCAATCTCTTCAGCCCGGGCAGCAGCTTCTCTGGCCGCTCTCTTGGCCTCTTCCGCCTTGGCAATGGCCTGCTCACTGGCAGCAGCAATAGCCGCCCTCAGGGCTTCATCACCGGCCAGGTCGGCCTGTTCGGCTATTTTAGCTGTCTCCTCGGCGATGCGGGCAGCTTTAGTCTCAACCTCTTTGGCCTCCTTGCCAACCCTGGCCACCCGCGCAGCAACGTCTCCCGTCACCCTGGTCGACGCCTCAATTGCCTCACTACCGGCATATCCGGCCAGTTCAGCTTTTCTGGCAGCCTCCTGGGCCAGGCGAGCGGCGGTGGCAGCCGCCTTTTTCGCCTCCCTGCCGGCTTCGTCGGCCTTTCTGGCCGCTTCCACAGTTTTACTCTCGGCAGCCTCAACAGCGGCAGCCTTGGCTACCTTCAATTTTTCTTCAGCAATCCTGGCGGCAGCACTGGCAGCGGCGATAGCCTTTTCAGCGGCGCCCCTGGCTGTTGTTGCCGTCTCCTCTGCCCTGGCTGCAGCCTGCTCTCCGATGGCCTTCATCGCGGCGGCCATGGCTCCATCCCCAGCCAGGTCAGCTTGCTCCGCCTTGAGTGTCATTTCCTCGGCAATACTTGCCGCTCTGGCTGCTGTCTCCTTGGCCTCCTTGCCAGCTTCATCCACTCTTGCTGCAAGCATGCCCGAGACCTTGGTAGCCGCCTCTATTGCCTCATCACCAGCAATATCGGCAAGCTCGCCCTTCCTGGCAGTCTCCTCGGCCAGACGAAAGGCGGCGGCGGCTACCTTTTTCGCTTCCCTACCCGCCTCGTCCGCCTTCTTGGCCGACTCCACGGTCAGCTTTTCTTCCGCTTCAACAGCGGCGCTACTAGCCAGCTTCATCGCTCCTGTCGCCTGTTTGACGACAGCATCGGCAGCCTCAATAGAAACTTCCACCGCTTCCCTGGCGGCGATGGCTGCCTCTTCGGCCCTGCTGGCGGTTTCCTCAGCTATCTTGACAGCGGCAGCGGCGGCTTCCCTGGCTGCCAGAGCAACCTCCTCCGCCTTTACAGTAGCTTCTTCAGCAGCATACTTGGCCGCCCTGGCCGTCTCTTCAGCCTTAATAGCCGCGTCCTCGGCTCTCTGAGCCGCCTCTTCTGCCCACTTGGTAGCTGCATCAGCAGCTTCCCTGGCGTCCCTGGCCGCTTCCTCCGCCTTTATGGTAGCCTTTTCGGCAGCATGACCGGCCGCCCTGGCCGCCGCCTCCGCCTTTGTGGTAGCCTCGGCTGCAGTCCGCTTGAACGCCTCAGCAGCCGCTCTGGCTCCCTGGCCGGCCGCCGCCGCCTCCCTGCTTGCCTTCCCGGCAGCCGTTATCGCCCCCTTGGCCTGAACCTCAGCCTTGGCGGCTGCTTCTGCAGCCGCCGCAGTTGCCGTCTGAGCAGCTTTCTCTCCAGCCTTGCCGGCCTCTACAGCCCTCTTCTCCGCCTCCCCTGAGGCATGGGTAGCCGATACCGCCGCCTGACCAGCCTTCTTGGCCGCTTCTTCAGCCTTCTTAGCGGCCGCGGCGGCAGCCCTGATGTTGCCCTCCATTTCATCAAGTATTATGGGCAACGGTTTTGTCAGAATCTTGGGCGGTTGTTCTGGGGTTTGTTCCTCAGGCGGCCTGGCATCTTTACTAACCATTGTTACTATCCCTCCAAAAGTTAAACCAGATTACTGAGCGGAAAGCCACCGAGGCAAAGAAAACCCGCCCGATTGGCAGCGCAATCGGTTAAAAGACAGGCACAGCGCCTGATGCTTCCCCCTGAGGCTGAGCTTACACCGAGGGAGAGTGGATGTCAAGATACTGACCATCTCACAACGGAAAGAAAAAATGTGGCGGTTGTTTAACAACCGCCACATTATCAGACCAGCTTAAAGCAAGCTGGATATCAGCCCAACAGGGTAAACAGCTGGAGGTAAGGTACAACCACTATATCAAAGAAGATAACACCGGCCACCAGGCCGCCAATATACAGCATCCCTGATATCCTCCCCTCGCCAACCATCACGTGCTGTCTGAAGGGGCAGCCTTCGGCCATAACCGAGAAGAATGCCATAAAGAAGGCACCGACAACGCTGAGGGGAATCAGTATCAAGGGCTCAATCTTAAGGCCTTCGGGGAGCAGCGGGAAGCCGGGGAAGTCTCCCCCCACCAGGCCGAAGATGGAAAATCCGAGGATGCCACCAATAATGATACCAAAAAGACCTTTCAGGCGATAGGTATCTTTTACCAGATAGAAGTCCCTGATGCCGCTTATGGTACAGAACCTTGACCTCTGACCCATATAGCCAATAATTAAGCCGACCACCAAAGTAACTACACCAATCATTACATCCTCCTAACTCGCCACTTTATGTATTCAGAGGCGGCAATAACTCCGATAACAATAACCAGGAGAATAAGCATGGCAAACAGCATGCCATAGGAAGAGAGCACCGCCGTCCTGATAGGACACGAGCCCCACAGCAGACCGAAGTTGATTATCAGGAAGCCGAGGATAAAGGCCAGCAGATTCTCCCTCACCGGGCCACGCCTGAGCTTGAATTCTTTGTTTCTCCAGGCGGCTATCGCTGAGCCGATTATGGCACCTATCGGCGTCAGTACCGGAACCGCAATGAAGATGCCGTGTATGGTAAATTCGGTTCCGAAGACTGCGTTCACAATCCAGTTCACCAGATTGCTGGGATGAGTGATAAAACAGACACCTTCGCCGACTGGAGGCTGGACATTAAAGTATCCTTGAGCCGCGGCCGCCAGCCCCCCCATAACCAGACCGGTGATGAGAGCAAGATTAGTGATGAGCTTGAACTCAAACCTTGGTAGTTTCATCATTACCCCCTTCACTAGTTCATACAGGCCGGGACTTTGATAGCTTTATTCTGCTTAAAAAACTTAAGCTACTGAATACTTCTAGTGGCCATTATAATTCCGGCATCACGGGGCTAACTTGTCTTTGACTCTGGTATCATCGGGCTTTACGGCCACTATTTTCCGACTATCTTTTTGGTAGCTTCGGTGATGAAGGGAACCAGCTTGGCGATTGGGGTTGCCGGTGTTGGCTGGGACAACTCCCCCATCAATCGGTTAATCTTTGCTGCCTTGATACAGGCCTCAGCCGGCTCAATACCGCTAAATACCAGTGCCGAGACGATCCCGGTTATGGTATCCCCGGTGCCCCCTATCGCCTCAAGGGCCGGGATGAGTGGCTCCTTGATTACCCCAACCACCTCACCATCGACCACTACGTGGTCAACGGCCGCCTTGACCAGCACAAAGCGAGGAGTATCACCGTGCTCGTAAGCCTCCTTGCTCAGCCTGGAAATATCCGTGTCGTCAACCTCAAAGATGAAGTGCTGCACATAGGCCGGGTGGGCAGCATCCTGGTCAGCCAGAAAGCTGAGCTCGCCCGGGTCCGGAGTGAAGAGGTCAAATTTCTGGCTTAGCCTGATGGCCTTGGCGTTGAGCAAGGCGCCGGCATCGGCGGTAAAGAAGGGCTTTTTCTCCATGTTGTTAACCGTGTCCACGAGTCTAGTGAACTGGTCTTTGGTCGGCAGCAGGTAATGCAGGGTCAACACCGTTGGCTTCAGTTTTGCCACTTCATCACTGAGGTAATCCAGGAGCTTGATGGTGCCCTCGCCCATACCGATATCACCAATAACAACGGCATAGGGCTCATCAATGCCCAATCCATGGCAGGCCGCCGAAGCCGCTGAAATCATGGCCGTGGTTCCCAGCAGGACGTACTTATCCTCAAGGACATAATCACCGATGGTAAGTTTGTCCCCATCATATTTGCAGGGACCGTAGGTCAAGGGCATATCGTCAATTGGTATGGTACCAACTAAGACTAGCATTTTACTTCTTCCCCTTCTTTTCCTTTTTATATAGTTCCAGCGCCCTGTTGTAGGCATGCTCTAGGGTATAAGCACAGATGGTCTTACCCACTTCCCTGGGCCGGGCCCCTTCTCCGATCACTGTCCCCAACAGGCTCAGACCGAGCCATGGAATATCCGGTCAGCCGCCTCCAGAGATATTGACAATGGTGCCTTCTCCCTTCCGATAGGTGATTTTCATGTTGCCGCAGCGGACCATGGTATAGTCACCGTAGTCGGTTGTCTTTATCAGTTTGGTGAGATATATCGGCACCAGCTTGGTGTCCTTGGGCATGAAGAGGATATCAAGAATGATGACTTCTTTCTCGTCCAGGACCGCTTCTGTAGCGTCAACATCGGTGGCACTGATTTCAAGAGCAAGGTCGCATCCCGTCCGGTACTCCACCGGAGGCGCCACCTCTCTCATCTTGAAACCAGCCTGCTCTAGGACATGTTTGCCCCGCATGGCATAGTAAATGTAGTCAAAAACAATCAGGGCCTTTTCTTCTTCAGGTGCTTCCGGCAATTGGCTCACCTCCACGTTTCTTTGATGGCCTGGATGAAGCGAATACGAAATATTATAACGTTATCAGAACTCTGTCAAGAAAGCAAGGAGCGGGACAAGCCTGGCGGCAACTCGAAGATGGTTACCTGTTACAGCCAAAAGCAGCTAAGGTGTACTGTTCTTTTGGAACTACATGAACAGGCAGCGGAGAAATAAACCGGGATGAAACCTTTGATACTATTGAATAGGTCAAAGCTGCCGGCAAGCCCCGCAGCCGGGCAAGCGGCAGAGCGGTCATGGTAAACAAAACCCTGGAATCCAAAACCGGCCCGGTGAACACGGGCCATTGCGGAAAGGACAAGGGCCACAGGATATTATCCGGGCACCTTTCTTCTGCTACTTCCCGGATGGCACAAGATGAAGCCGGTATCCATCACCTGCCGGCTCAACTTTTACCGTGTAGCCCTCAGATGTAGCCAGCCGGGACACATTTTCCCTGCAGACCGCCGTCTCAACGAGCACGGCCAGCTCCTCTTCGGGGTACTTTTTCATGGCATTGCGTGTCTTAACGACCGGTACCGGACAGGAAAAGCCCCTTACATCAACCTCAAACACCTGTCCCCTCCTTATGTAAAATAGACCCCGCCCCCATAGCAAAACAATAAATATTTCTGAATAGACCTATAAATAATATCAATAATAATCTGCCGTGTCAAGGGCGTTTCCTTGACATCTTCCATTCTTTAAACTAAAGTGAAAGTGAGAAGGGCAAAGGAAGGCCGGCGATGACAGAGGTTACGGAAGCCCCCGTCCTGGACGCTCTGGGCAAAAGGTGCCCGGAACCAATGCTGATGATAAAAGACAAATTCGCCACCATGAATCCTGGTGACCCCTTAAAGGTGATAGCCGATACCCTCAATAAGAGAAGCATCGAGCGATTTGTCAAAAACCGGGGGCACCAGATAGTCGACAGCACCGAAGAGGGAGAGAAGTTCAGCCTGCTGCTTAGAAAGGCGGAGAAAGAGCGGGGCGATACTCCGATAGCCACCTGCCCGATAGAGCGGGATTAGTATCTGTTCAGGGATACACTTCTTAAACTTATTAAGTCTGAGAACTTTCCGTATTAAAACTTAACCGCCTCAAGTTGAAGACCTCGTAAATCCTAATTCAGTTTTTACCTTTCTTAATTCTTCCCTATCCACCTTAATCGTGGTATTACTCCCCGCAGTTAATATAGCATTGAAGGACTTCTCTAGGTGGTTGTATAAATTAGGATAATCGTTTTTGGTGATGATTTGGCTCGGGCGTTCATCAGCTTTCCGATATGGTATAAATGTCTCTATTTTTGCCCATTTAATAACGTCCTTCTTTGTTGTTTCGGCATTGGCTATCATTAAATTGATAAGTGGTCTGCTAACCCAATAAACGGGTATGTTATTCTCTAAGGCTTCTTCGGTGGAAGATATAATATTATTCTGATAAGCTGTAACCTTATTAACATCACCCTCCATTGCGGCGTAGACGTCCAGTAAACTGTATGTAGGGTTATACAAAACAAGTTTGGTGATTTTATGTGTTGATAATACAGGGGATTGCTCAAGGGTTGAGGCTGTGAAGCAGGATATCCAGACGTGTTCGGTTTTTTCAATTTGCTCTTTTAGAGTTCCTTCGGCTTTGGTCAGGGCATCACGGTCTTCGTGGAAAGCTGATGAAGGTTTTTCTAAATTTACCCAAGAATCTTCTCGCCTCAATATTACTGGATTTCTGAATTGTAAACGCCGTATTTCAGGCCAAAATCCCATCATTAGCACACAAACTAGAATAATAGTCCCCACAATAGAACCCCCTAAGAGCCAATCGGCGTTTTCAGGGGTAATCATATTCTTGACCTCAATATATTGGGGTAAAGCCCAAGATATGAGGGCGAGTAAGAAGGCCACAATAACGGAGGCGAATTTTCTGCGCATACCCCTATTCTACCACAGCATTTCTCATATAAGTTTTACCCTGGAAAGAGAGTAAATCGGGTTTGCACTTCCCGCAGGCGCAGGTGTTTTGAAATGATATTTACTTGCCCGTTTGAATTGTTTTGGCTTTATAGCAGTACCACCACAATTAGTTGCCCATAGTTTCCAGAGGAATAACACTATCCTTGCTATTGAAAACGGTCTAGACCCAACTCGGCACGGGTGATAAAAGCATCGTAGTTTTACTATCACCACGTTTTCACCTCATCATTCCTTTGCCAGTCAATAATGTGGCTCTTACTCCGAACCCAGCAACGGTTCAATGGACTCACACCGTTCTTATAACGATTTGTCCATGGGTACATTAGCCCACACGAAATGTTGCCCGCAATATGTGCAGTTCTGAAATCTATCAACGGCGTGTTTGCAGAACGGGCATGTAGTGCGAAGAAGCGATATGACCGCCGACCTGTCTTCATATCGCTCTCCCTGCTTTGGGAATTTCCTCGGAAGTTGTCTAGTCACCACCTTGTCACTGGCAGTTTCTCTTCCCGGTGAAGCAGAGTTTTTATCGGATATAGTCATCGTGGTTGAAGTGTTCTCATGAAGTAACTGTCGTATTTTAGCCACATGTTCTGGTGACGGTTCTCTGTGCCTCCACCATTTTGCTAAGGTATTAATTGAAATACCCAGTTCTAAGGCAAGCTGCTTCTTCGACAGTTTTGTCATGGCAAGATAGGCATCGAGCTTCTGGGACCACTTACTCAAGATATACACCTCCGGAATCCATCACTAAATTATACAATATAAGCAGTCAACAATTCATCTCATTGTTAGTTCCAATTTGCCCCTATCGGTAATTGAGGCAATAAAACAAGCTATTGTTCAGTGTTAGGAGGGAGCAACCTTATTATTGTGAGACAAGCCGAACATTCAAAGGTGAGGCAACAGTAAGGAGTCTCACCACACCCCAGGGAATGTACCAAACCCCGGGCTGAATACTTCGTAGATTAATATAATAAGCTATGTTATCTTCTCAAAACGGGCTTGAAAGAAACGCAAATATTTAGGCTCGTATATCATCTTGAGACCCTTCGTTTCCTTACGGGCTTTGTAAACAGCCCTGATCGCCTCGGAGACAACATCCATGTGCGCCTGCGTATAAACCCTCCGCGGAATCGCCAGACGAGTGAGTTCAAGGGCCGGGTAGCGGTGGTTACCCGTCTCAGGGTCACGTCCGGCGCTGACAATGCCTCTCTCCATACTCCGTACGCCGGAATCAAGGTAAAGTTCAGCAGCCAGAGTCTGGGCTGGGAATTTATCCTGCGGAAGGTGGGAGTAGAATGACTTAGCATCCAGAAATATGGCATGACCGCCCACCGGTCTCACAATAGGAATATTCCAGTTAATAAGTATGTTCCCCAGATAGCGCACCTGTTCTATTCTTGAACGAATGTGATCGTCCTGCACCCCCTCAGAAATACCAATGGCCAGTGCCTCCATATCACGCCCGGCCATTCCACCATAGGTATGGAGCCCTTCATAAACAACAACCAGGTTACACAGTTTATCAAAAAGCTCCTTATCATTAACTGCTAACCAACCGCCGATGTTCACCAGATGATCCTTCTTTGAGCTCATCCAGGCACCATCTGTATAACTGCAGAACTCCCTTAGGATTTCGGCAATAGTTTTATCTTGGTAGCCCTGCTCACACTCCTGGATGAAGAAACAATTCTCGGCCATCCGAGTGGCATCGAGATTGATGGAAATCCCGTAGACATTACAGAGTTCACGCAGTGCTTTCAGATTAGCCATGCTCACCGGCTGACCCCCAGCCATATTAACTGTTCCGGCAAGGCTTATAAAGGGAATATTCTCGGCACCAACACGCTTGATCAAGGCCTCCAGTTTATTAATATCAATATTACCCTTAAATGGATGAAGGTTTGGCGGATCATGGGCTTCATCGATAATAACGTCTACAAAGGTTCCGCCGGCCAGTTCTTGATGCAGCCTTGTGGTGGTGAAATACATATTGCCGGGAATATAGTGCCCCGGCTTTATGAGCGTCTTGCTGATCAGGTGCTCGGCACCGCGACCCTGATGGACTGGCAACACATATTTGTAGCCATAATACTTCCGAACGGCCTCTTCCAGATGATAGAAGTTTCGGCTGCCGGCGTAAGCCTCATCGCCAAGCATAATCCCAGCCCACTGCCTGTCGCTCATAGCGCTGGTTCCGCTATCGGTAAGCAGGTCAATATAAACATCTTCGGATCGTAACAGAAAGGTATTGTAGCCAGCTTCTTTAATTGTTCGTTCACGTTCTTCCCGGCTGGTCAGTTTTATTGGTTCAACCATCTTTATCTTCCAGGGTTCTGCCCAAGAACGCCGTCCAAACTGTTCGCCCATCGTTTTTATTTTCTTTCTTTTCATGCTAATCCCTCTATTATTGATACACGGAATGAATTCTGAAGACACCCCATTTTATACAAGAAAGCAAGACAAGTCTATACATATAAAGCTAGGTTTATTATGGAAAAGGTTGGAGTTGGATTCTGATGTAACTTTTCGTCATTTTGTTCAGCCGCAGATGAGCACAAACTCGCCTCCTATAGTATAATCTGACATAACCGAGAGGAAGGCTTTCCTGCGCTCATTTATCAAACGGATAGAGATCAACAAGGATGAAGCAAGGGTATATTATCATTTGCCATTACCACAGGGTGAGAAGAGGAAGGTGGTGGCAGAAGTTCTGCCTATTGTAACCCCTGGTGGGGAAGGGGGGACTCGAACCCCCACGCCTTGCGGCACATGATCCTAAATCATGCTCGTCTGCCAATTCCGACACTTCCCCCCATGCGTAAAAGGCACCATTATTCTATCATAAATGCCTGGCCGGGACTACAGGCATAACATCTACCCTTTTGCCTATCAAGAACAACGGCATTTACCCAAATACTGGTTGACAGTCTAAGGAAGATGAAGTATAAAGCAGACGTAGTGACCGCACTACATAGGAGGTGAATGAAGTGAACAAGTGGGTAGCCATTCCAATCCTGGTCATTCTCGTTGTCGCCACCGTTGCCAATGGCGTACTTTATTTTCAGGCCAGCGGTGAGCTTGGTGATGCCAAGGCGCTGATAGCCTCTCTTGGGGGGAATGTAACATCCCTGGAAGGCAGTGTCTCAGGACTGGAAGGCAGTGTCTCAGGACTGGAAGGCAGTGTCTCCGGGCTGGAAGGCAGTGTTGCTGCTGTTAAAGGCGATGTTTCCGATATCTGGGGGAACGTCTCCAGTCTGGAAGGAGACGTCTCCGGACTTGAAGGTGATGTATCCGCTGTTGAGGGCAACCTCTCCGGGCTGGAAGGTAATATATCCACCCTCGAAGGCAACCTCTCCGGTCTGGAGGGGAACTTCTCATCTCTGGAGAACGGTTTCTCCACCCTGCAAGAGAATGTATCCGGCCTGGAAGATGACATCTCCACCCTGGAAGCCCGTGACCGCGCCATCATGGACGTGGTGGCCATGGTCGAGCCATCCGTGGTACAGATTTTTGTTGACCTGGGGGGTGGCGACATCGGGGCAGGTTCCGGGGCAATAATTACCAGCAGTGGCCATGTGCTGACCAATAGACATGTAGTAGATGGTGCTTTTGCTATGATAGTTATACTGATGGACGGTACAGTATATGACGCTACTCTTACCGCCCTTCATAACACGCGGGACATAGCAATAATAGAGATTGTTTCCAGCCGCACCGACTTTCCGGCGGCAGTGCTGGGTTCATCTGCCGATGTAACAGTCGGCGAGACGGTGGTGGCCATTGGATTCCCATATCCATTCACTATTGAGGGGCCGGCTACGTTTACAGCGGGTATCGTATCCGCCTTTCGAACCGACCTTGGCTTTGACTACATTCAGACTGATGCCGCCGTAAATCCGGGAAACAGCGGCGGCCCCCTGGTTAACCTCAAGGGAGAGGTCATCGGCATAAATACGCGGGGTGCGCTTGTTTTGGCAGTTGTTGACGAAGCAAGAATATTTCCTGCCGGCCTCAATTATGCCATCCCGATTGATGCCGTGCTGCCCATACTTCCCGAAGTGCAGTAACCAGGCGGTTTAGCTGTTTGGCCCATTGCCTGATATAATATAGTCTTGGGCGGGATAGCTCCCGCCTGAGATAATACAATGTGGCTTTTTCTATTCGGCAACAAGGGCTACTACGACCGCCTGGGCTATATCATCATGAAGTGCCCGGAGTGTAAAACCCGGGACGTGTTTGCCGTGGAGCAGGAGCGTAAGAAGTTTACCATCTATTTCGTGCCCACCTTTCAGTATTCCAAAAAGCAGCTCCTGGTGTGCGGCACCTGCCACGAGACCTTTGAGGTGGCCAAGGAACTGAAACCGGAACTGGCTAAAAAGATTATGAGCCAAGAAGAATTGCAGACCAAAATCCGTCGCCGAAAACGGACGGCCAGCCGGAAGACAGCAACCATAAATGGCCGCCAGGGCAGCTGTCCCAACTGCCAGAATATAGTGGCTGGAAGTATGGCCTATTGCCCCCGGTGCGGGAGTAAGCTTTGACGATTGCCGACAACGTCAGCCGGATTCTGGCCGAACTGCCCCCCGGCGTCGAACTGGTGGCCGCAGCTAAAACGAGGACACCGGCAGAGGTGCTTGAGGCAATCCATGCCGGGGTTAAGATTATCGGTGAGAACTACGTTAAGGAGGCTGAGGACGCTTACCGGGTGGTGGGCGCCGGCGCCAGGTGGCACTTCATCGGCCACCTCCAGCGAAACAAGGTCAAACGAGCGGTAAAGCTCTTTGACATGATTGAGACGGTAGACTCAATATCCCTGGCCCAGGAGATTGATAAACAAAGCCGCCAGACGGGCAAGGTGATGCCGGTTTTGATTGAGGTCAATAGCGGCCGCGAGCCACAAAAAGCAGGCGTCTTCCCCGAAGAGGTCGAGGAACTGGCAAAGGCTGTATCGAGCCTTAAAAACATCAGTGTTATGGGGCTGATGACCATGGGCCCCCGCTTTGGCGACCCGGAAGCGTCACGACCCTACTTTGTCGTCACCAGGCAAATCTTTAACCGGATGAACGGGCTCAGGCTGCCAAATGTCGAGATGAAGTATCTCTCTATGGGAATGACCAACTCCTACCGGGTGGCCATAGAAGAAGGCGCCAATATTGTCAGGATAGGCAGCAGGATTTTCGGGCAGCGTGAGTCAGACTAGGCCAGCCATTCTAGACCTCGAACCACATCCTTCAGGCTGACAAAAGGAGTACAGTCGATACCGGCCTGCCGGCAGTGTTCCAGCAGGGGGCCGGTGGCAAAAACGTGGTCGGCCAGTCTGGCGGATGGGATATCAGAGGCACCGTTGCCGATGTAGACTATTTTATAGCCGCCTTCGCGAAAATGCCTGACATAGGCCTCTTTAAAGCCCTCGTCCAGCTCAACACCATCAGGCCCGAGGTATCTGGTTTTTATCCCGTCCGGCCCAAACACCGCCTGTGCGGCAAAGACTTCAATACCACCGATTCCAAGGCTATCCAGGATTGTCTTGATGTAGAAGCCCAATCCGTTGCTGACGATGATAAAGCGAAAGCCCCTTTGCCGACAGTAGCTCAGGAGCTCATTAAAGCCCGGGCGAATTTTTGCCTTCTCCCTGACGAAGCGGTCCAGGGTTGGCTTATCTTCTCTGACCATGGTGAAGGACTCAATATTGAAGCGACTGACGGATATTTTAGCCTCCTGGTAACGGTCAAGCCATTGCCGCCAGTCTCCCCTGGCAAAGGCATCCAATATCAGGAAACTGACATCCTCCTCGGTGACGGTGCCGTCGAAGTCGCACTGGACCAGGGTTTTAGCGTCAGTCGGCTGCATTTTCATTAGCTTGCGGCTCAAGCCGGTATAGCTTATCCTGGCTTTCTATGTGTTCCAGATACAGGACACCGTTGAGGTGGTCCATCTCATGCTCCAGTGCCTGAGCCATCAGGCCATCGGCCTTGATTCTTACAGGCTTCCCCTGCTCATTCAACCCCTTGACTACCACGGAGTTTGACCGCCTGATTTCCCCCTGGTAGCCGGGGACACTAAGGCAGCCCTCGGCCACCTCCCTTTTCCCAGAGCGCTTGACAATTGCCGGGTTTATGATGGCAACCGGCTCCTCTCCGGGCATCTGCAGGACAATAACCCTGAGAGAGACCCCAACCTGAGGCGCCGCCAGACCAATACCCCCCACCTGCTGCATCGTCTCTATCATATCCTTAATAAGCCGGCGCATCGAGCCATCAATACCGGGTACTTTCTTGGCCTTTTTCCGCAAGATTGCATCCGGAAGATGGCGTATCTGCCTGGCAGCCATATGCTTGGCCTCTCCTTTTCCACTGCTCAACAAGTTATAAGGTGCTCCTGGCACCTGTATTTAATCCTAACACATCAGTAACTACACCGTCCACAGACCAATACCCGTATTTACCAGCCAGGGGAGTTGTGTTATCATAGGGGCAAGACGGGGTGTAGCGCAGCCAGGTAGCGCACCTGAATGGGGTTCAGGTGGTCGCCGGTTCGAATCCGGCCACCCCGACCACCAATTCAGGTACGAAAACTCTCAGTTATGTCAAGCAATCCTCTTCTTCCGGTTCTGAGTGTTCACAAAAACAGCCTGTTTTATTAAACCACATACAGGGCACTCATTACTGGAATCGGCAGATGCGCTCGTGTTCCTTGAGACGTGCTATCAGCTCCGAGCTCTCCCTTACGTAGAGGACGTAACGCGGAACGTTCTTTTCAGTACCCATCGCCATAAAAGGTTCTCCCCAAAAACTTACCAGCGCTTCTGCCTCTCCCTCCGGGCCAGTTTCGACAAGCACAAATGAAACATTCTCTTTTAACTGGCACCAAAATGGTTCCTGCACCTTTTTGCGACCTGAGCAGGCGGCAACCTTGGGGAGCACATTGGTTTGCCAGCGGTCTTTTTCATTATTGTCAAGTACAAAGCGAATAGAAGTAATATCAGGATTTTCGATGAACGGGCGCAGCATGATATCGAAAGGTTATTGTGGCCGGTACATACGCAGACAGGTATTGAACAAGACCACCTCTCCTTTGCCCTTGTGGGCAAATCGCATGCTTTGAGAGCGTAAATCTTTAGGGCCTATTAAGACAACCTCCGGTGGATGCAGGGCAGATTGTATATCGCCAAGGCTGGCAATCATACCGTTCTGGGCTTTAGCAAAGCGTTCTGCCTGGTTCTCGCGTCTTATATCACGAAAGAGGATGATAGCCAGCAGCACCAGGGCAATGGCAAGTATGATGTCCGTTTCGATAATATGCAGGAAATGCAAAATCAGCGCAGCGAGAGCTGCCAGTACTCCAGCCACTGCCTCCCAGTCTTGCCTCAATAAGCGCTTCAGCATTTTCCCCTCAGGCAAAGAAACATCCCCGGCACACTATTCACTAATCCCGACAGGTTATATTTTTAGCATATTGCCACCAGGCGGTCAATCTTTTTCTCAAAGACCGAGGTGTGCGGTCATGCAATCACAATCTAATGGCCAAGAGATATACTGGGATACGCTACCTATTGAGGTAGCTTACTCTCAAGCGGATCCCCTTCCGGTATATCTGTTGACGATTGTATGTGGCACCGGTCGCACTGAAACTCATTGAGTATTTGCCCTTCATGTTTTGGAGGGAATCCATGACATATAAAACAAACACCACCGCCTATGAAGTGTGCTGACGGCGGTGCGTTCTCGGGTAACAGAGTCGAACCCGGCACCCCGGGTGGGACTGTGGTTGTCAGTGGAGGCGTGGTCGTTGTATCAGTTACTGTAGGTTGCGTTGTGGTAGTGGTCGGCACCACCTGCTGGTTACCACAGGCAACCAGCACTGATACAACAATTAGCTGGATAAGAACCAGTAAAAATATGGCCTTAACGGTTATCATTTTTAGGATTATACTTATATTTTATAGGAAACGGGATTGAAACTCCAATAAACCGGTAGCGGTTCCGTTTTCGGTACCACCATCGGTTAAAAGACAGCCGCGAGGGTTCGAGCATGTGCTAGAAGTTAATAATATTGGACTGATCTTGCAGGTGTTTATCCCTCAAAGCACCCGAAAAGCTTGCAATTCCTACCAATTCTAGTATAATACCTCCACCAGTGGTAATTTGAAAATCATAGCCAGCACCTCCACTCTTAGACCAAGCATAAAGGAGGCAACGGTAAGATGAGGAAACAGCACTCAACAGTAAGCCGCCGGGATTTCCTAAAGTTTCTGGGGCTGGGTGGCGTCGGTCTGGGAGCTGCCAGCGTTGGTGCTACGGCAATTGCACCGATTTCCCCACCAGCAGTACGCGACCTCGACGAATTGATGTCTTCTCACCTCTCTGAATTGAAACGTCCGTGGTGGGTCAGGGAAACGGACAAACCAACGACAGAAGTCGACTGGCAGATGATGAAGCGCTTTGACTACCACGAGGTCATGTGGGCCGCCGGACTGAAAAAGGCATTGGGGCCGGAGCAGTTCGACAGGGTTTTCAAGCAAGCAGCAAAGAACCGGACCGATTGGATAAAAGAAAATGTACCGGGGCAAACGCTACCCGCCGTGGCCATGTACAACGCCAATGTTTATGCCAGCTACAGCTTCCTGGGCCCACAAACCTCGCCGACACCAGAAGATCTTGGTGTCCCTCGCTGGGAAGTGACTCCGGAGGAGAATGCTCGTTTGGTGCGCGCATTTCTGCGCTTGCACGGCGCCTCCCAGGTAACTTTCTTAGAGCTGGACACCAACACCACCGAGAAGCTGATATACTCCTACGATACCGGTGCCGGGCCAGTTCAAGGGCCTCGCCTGGACATCATTGATGCCGACCAGCCAGAGGACAATACCGAGGAAGGCTACCGGGTCATTCCCAAGAAAGCACGATGGGTAATCATATACTGCATGAGGATGTCGGACGAGTTGATAAGGAGACCGGTGACACAGCTGGGCAACCGCTCACACGGCTACATGTATAACCAGAAGAGCCTTATTATGGGTCAACTGCAACAATTTTTACGGACACTGGGTTATATGTGCCTCGGAGAAGCTTCAACCCATAATGCCATAGGTGTTTCTGCCGGCTTCGGAGTAATGAGCGGGCTGGGCGAAATGTCTCGTATAGGCC
>SDBU01003194.1_pt1 | contig 21052 bp, 43 predicted proteins | sample 2277071 | NCBI WGS metagenome assembly SDBU01 (sample SAMN10397929, study PRJNA504765) | marine sediment metagenome | isolation source: marine sediment core GS08_GC12, 126 cmbsf | place: Arctic Ocean: Gakkel Ridge, Loki's castle | collected 2008
GGAAATCAGAGCAGGTGTTGGTGACCATCTTCAATTATCAAGTGATGCAACAGCTAATCAAGGTATAAGAATAAGGAATGACGGCAACGTCGGCATTGGAACAACAACACCATCCCAAAAGTTAGTTGTTGTTGGAGATGTGAATGTAACAGGAACAATTAATAGTGAGGCTATTACAACAACAAGAACAGGGACATTTCAGAAAATAAACATCTCTTCTGGTGGACCAACAGCAGTTTTAGTTTTTAATACACCTACAAATCCATTGACTATAACCCATGATGCTAATATGGATGAGCTTACATTCGGAGGCACAACTGATGTTACTTTTAGTGGTAATGTTCAAATTGATGGAGATGCAAATATGGGTGGAGATGTCAATATGACATCAAATACTGCAACATTAGAGACCACAGGAGGTGCTGACATTGAAGGGCACATGGGCATTGGAAATAATGCGAATATTGTTACAACAAGATTAATGAATATTTTTGAAATACATACTATAACAGGAGCAATGAATAATGTGTTTAGCCAGTTAAGGTTTGATGACATTACATCAGGAAGTGGTGCAGGAGATGCAAATTCAGGCTCTTTTAATATTCAATGGAATAGAGATAATGATAATATGGGAATGTTATCAGGAGTTGCCTCAAGGGCAGTTCTTACTTTCTCTGCTTCTTCTGATATAACAGAATTTAATAATTTTAGAGCAGAACAGGTTATTGATAATGATTTTACAGGAACTGTAACTGAATGGATAGGTTATCACGTTCAGCCAATAACTTCAACAGGAACTCAAATAGGAACTGCTTATGGAGTTAAAGTAGAAGATGTAACATCTAATGGAAATAATTATGCATATTATTCAGAATTAGGAAATAATAGTTTGGGGGATGATGTTCATATAGCAGGTGATATATATTTAACAGGAACAGCTTTCGGCTTTTCCCCATACATAACTTGCGGAGTACAAGAGGGTATATGTTTTGGAATAGATTTTTCAACAAGAACAACTGATTGGTGCGAGAAGGATGATAAAGGTAAGTGGATTTGTGATAACAACAACATCAAAATTTTGGAGAAACTAATCAAAACTGATTCTGAGAGGGAAGTAAAGCAAGATTTTAAAGCTATGAATAAAACTTGCCTAGATAATTCTTACAGATTTGTGTCATTTAAAGATTATCAATCAGGAGCAAGAGGATGTATATACGACGAATCAAAAGCAAAGAATAACTGCTGGATGGATAATCCTTTTAATTATTATGTAAATGAAACAAGAGAATGCAAGACAAATTATATAATGGCTTGTAACTTTAATGAAACAGAAACTACTTATTGGGATTATAATAAAGATACTTGTGAAACAGATTTAGCAAAGTTAGAGATTTATAACTGCAATCAGCAAAATGATACTGTCTGGGATGGAACCGCTTGTTCATTTGACGAGGATAAACAATTAAAAAGTTTATTTATGGATTGTTTAAAGAAAGGCATGCAGTATAATTTAAATCCAATAACCAAAGAATGTGAGAGTTTAATCTAGATGAAAAAAACAATAATCCTAACAGTTCTCATAGTTCTATTAGTTCCAACAATAATAGCAGAACTAGATAACTGCAAGGGAATAATGTTTGAGAATGAGATACCATGTTTACTTCTTCTACCAGTAAATCAAACAACAACTCCATGCAATGAATTACAGGTTCTAACTTATAATAATGGATCTACTCTAGTAGCAACAGAAACAATGGCCATATACAGCCCTTTCAAATGCAACGCAACTTTCAGGCAGACAACTTTTGGAACTTACACAGGCCAATACGGAACAGAGGATACTTTTACCATAGTAGTTGAAGAGGATGATTTCCAACAATATTATCTTTATGTAGCTGTCTTAATAGTTTTCTTCATACTTGTTGGATTGGGTTATTTCTTAAATGAAGGAGTATTTACAATGATAGCTGGAATATTGGCAATAATAATAGGGATAAACATATTCAATAATGGATTCCCTAATCTAGTGAATGATTTTTTAAGAAATTCAATAACGGTGGTAATATGGGGGGTTGGAGCATATTTAATCCTAGTCCCAGCTATGAAAATGTTTGATGAATGGAGAGATAGAGAATGACAATAGTATCCTTTGTGATAGTTGCAGCAGTATTAGCATACTTTTTATTAGTCCTGGCTTTTGTTTTAAAAGATTATATCTTGGGTATGTTAGCATCATTAGGGATATTGGTGATAGGTGTTTTTATAGCAATCAATAACGTAGAGCATATAAACAACATTCTTACACAGACTTTCGCTTTGATTTCAATAGGATTAGGCTCTTATATTTTTATAAATGGATCAATAGAAAAGATAAAAGAATTTATTTAGGAGGTAAAAAATGCAAAAAAAAGATGAGGAGTTAGAAACACAAAAGAAGAAAAAAGAATGGATTGTAAATTTGGTGATAACAAATGAAGAGAAGCCACCAAAGAAAGTCTTAGTGAAAGGGGAGGAAACTTTGGATGAGTGGGGCTATAGGGCTAAAAACCTAAATAACCAAGAGGAGCTATTAAAAGCATTATTAAACTAAAATGCTTTATATATTTCAATGCGGGGATGAATTCTTAAAGTTAAAGGTAGATAGAAAAGAAAAAAAGTTTGAATTAGCTAGTAGCAAGACAACTTATAGGTTCATCCCTCAACCTTTCTGGAAACTTTTTGGAAGTCCTAAAAAAACACTTACTGGATTAAAAAGACCAACAGAAGAGGAATCAAAAAAAGAAATGAAGGAAGCAGAATTATTAGATGATGAATCATTTGAAAAAATAATAATAAATGATTCTGCACAACTAGGGTACAGCTTAATAAAAAAATGCCATTAATAGATTTATCAAGAGTTGGAAACAACTTAATAGTTCTTGCAATACTATTGGGAATTGCTTTTATGATATATTCACAGGTGAATAGTGCAAGGGCAAGGGGTACATTAGATAGGATTAAAGGATTGTTTGGAGGGAAGAAAGAATGATAAGAGTAATGACACCATTTGGAGGAAAATTCATAGTAAAGAATCCAAAAAAAATCAGATGGTGGAAGAAATTAGCCAGTAATCAATATCATAGTGGAATAATAATCAAGGAGGTTTAATATGGCAGAAGAAGTTTCAGAAGAGGAAATAAAGCAGTTAGAGGAAGAGCTTAAAAAACTAGAGGATAAGGATACAGGTTATGGCTCTCCAAAATCACCAGATAAGGAAAGTCTATTTAAATTCTATAATAAGCTACTTACTATAAAGGATACTACCAGGATAGGAAACTTGACATCTCCAGAGATAGGACTTGGAAGATTAAGCGTAAGAGGATACAAGTCCATAGCTTTGTATGCAGAAGCAGAAGGTCTTAATATAGTAAAAGACTATTTTAATAATCAAGCTAACATAATGACAGAAACTTCTATGTCGAAAAAAGGATTCATGTCTCAATTATTTTTTACTCAAATTAAGAGAGAAAAAAAAGATAAACCAAAAACAGAAAAGAAGAAATGGTTTAGTGGTAAAACTGAAGGAGAAGGTGAATAAAAATGTTCGAGAATGCAAAGAGGAATAAAGCAAGAAGATTATTGAAAAAAAGGATAATTTCACTATTGGAAGAAGGAAAAAGCAAGGAAGAGATAACAAAGAAAGCAGAAGCGGTTGGATGGAAGAAAGAGATTATTGAGGAAATCTTCAATCAAATAGAAGAAAAAAAGAAAGATGAGAGAGAGATTAAAGTAAAAATTCCATTCGTAAAAAAGAAAGAACAAGAAGAAGAGCCAAAGGAAGAACCACCAAAGGAAGAGCCAAAGAAAGGATTAGTAGGTCAGTTAAAGGAATTAAACGAAAAGATAGATATAATATCAGATAAGAAAAAACAGGAGAAAAAACTAAAGAAAAAGAAATTCAAAGTACCTTTCAAGGTAAAAAGCCAGTTAAAGAAACTAGCAATAAAAGACAAGGTTCAAGTCTTGCTATTGCAAAGAACAAGAAACATAAAGCCAGTAATAGGGGAGATAAGGGATGGTATGTTGTTAATAAAGGATATGGTATATAACGGATCAGTAGATGCCACTTGGTTATGGAATGGAAAATTCCCAACACATATAGTTCCAGAATGGGATTTGCAGCCATTAACACCAGAGGGAATAGAAGAAATGAAACGTACTTCCACTATGTCTGCACAAGACTTAATGAATTACTGTACAAAATTTGGAAGGTCAGCAGAGCCAGAGAAAATAATAATAAGGGCCATAGAGGCAAAACAAAACCTAATGCTTACAAGTAAAGCAAACGTAAAGACAATAATCCTAACAATAGTTGTAGTGATAATAATAATGGCAGTATTATTTAGTGGGGGGATAGTATGAGCAGACATCTACAAAAGCACGTTAGTTTTGACAGGCATGGAGATAAGATAGAGGTTATAATAAGGGATTCATCTTTTAAGAAAACATACCAAAAAGAAGTAAGTATTAGCGATAGGAGAGAGCTAGAGACTTTATTGAAAGACTTAAAAGCCAAAGGAGTTGATTTGATAGGGTTGGTAATAAAGAAAACAAAGGATGGTTCTGGATGGTTTGAATAATTCTAATGAGTACTTAAGTATTATAGACTTCTAAATTATTACACGTAATATGAAAGATATACTTACAAAAGTTAGAGTAAATAAATTGAACAATCAATTAATGATACATCTTTCTCGAAAAAAACTTGAGTTAATGAAAAATAAGAATCCTAAGTTCATTAGAATAAGAAAAGAGGATATGATTTATTAAAATGGTAGAACTAAAAGTATCAATCAGGAAAAAGCAGAAAGAATTAGCTGAGTTAGTTTCAGAAATAAAAGCAAGGGAAAGATTCAGGGCAAGAACCAGATTAGAGAAACTAGCTTTAAAGTTAGCGAGAGAATCAAAAGGCAGACAGATAATATACGGAAGTGTAGCTACAAGAGCCTACGCAAGAACAATAAGACCAAGAGACATAGACATAGGAACTCCAAGCCCATACAAGATGGCAAGAAAACTAAAGGAAGAAGCATTGAAAAGAGGAATAAAAGCAGAACTCAAAAAGAAATACATCAAACAAATAAAAGCCAATATCTATGAAGTAAACTCAATAAGCTATTCACCATTACAAGAAAAGAAATTAAGAGGGGCAATAGTAAAAGATGAATTAAGACAGACAGCATTAACAACAGAAGTAAAAGCATTGGCAGGAACAATAGCAAGAACACAGGCACAGTACAGGGCAAGAAGAGATTACCTTAAACTAAGAAGAATAAAATTACTGTTGGAAAAAAACAAGAGAGAGAGGTTCAAAGAAATAATCGCACAGTTAAAAAAACAGGGTGAGAGTTTTTTCCTGAATATTTTAGAAGCACCTGAAAGTCCTATAAAGAAAGGGAGGAAACAAAAATGGCTATAAAATCTAAAAAGAAGAAATTAGAAAAAGAATTACTAACAAAACGAAAGGCAGCTTTACAAGCAGAGATAGGAAGAAGAAAACTACTAATGGCAATAGTAGCTAGACAAAGAGAAGGGCGACCAGTAAATATTCTAAGGAGAGTATCAGATACTATTCCAAACGTCCTAGTCAAAAGAAGAGACGAGGAAATAAAACCAACATTTCTAAAAAGAGGAGGATTGATTTAAATGTGGGAATGGATATTACCAACAAGCAAAGGAAAATGGCCTAAGATTTAGAATGGGAGATAAGTATTATACTAAACACTTAAAGAAGAATCCAAAGCTAACTCCTGAACAAATTAGGGAGAGAAGAATAGAAAGAAACAAAGATAAAAAAAAGATAAGGGGGTATTGAAAATGAGTTTAGATATTAAAAGGTCAGAAGGAAGAAAGGGGTTTGATGAAGAGTTTGATAAACACATGGAAGAAGTAGTGGTAAAAAAAGAAAAATTAGATTGGGAGGATGGTTAAAATGGGAATAATAAAAGGAATGATTGGATTGGTTGTGGCAGTACCATTGGCAGGTGCAGCCATTGGAGGAATAGGGAGTACTATGACTGGAAGTCTAGCAGGGATTGGTGGAGCAACACAAAGCATGGTTGGCGTTGGACTTTTCTCACACGCAGCCTCGTTATCTAAGGGACTGTTTAAATTCTAAGAGACTAAAATGATAACAATAAAAGAATTATTGGCAAGGTCACACAGAGCAATATGCGGAGCAACAGAAAGAGAACTAACAGTAAAGACAAAACTTAAAGGAATGGCAATAAGAAAACTAAAAGAAAAAGGATACAGGATAGTTGGAACAAGTTATAATGGGGGAGAAACTACAAAGATATGGTTCGTAAGTCCTGGCTCGGCAATGTTATAATGGTGATTAGATGAAGAATAAATCAATACCTTTACATATTTTATTATTTATATTAATTTGTTTAGGCATACTAATAAGAAATATTTATCACTTTTTTATAATTTCCATTGATGGAGGGATTACTTTAATAGAATCTAATTACTTTATAGCTATAACTGAATTAATTATTATGTGTATTGCTTTTTTGTTTTTATCAATATTCACTTTTAAATCAATATTAAACTATTCAGAAAAATTTGTGGAAAAAATAAGAGGATAGAATAAATGGCAATAAAACAAATCTATAATTACGAGCAGCTTAAATCAATTACAAGAATGTTAAAAAGAGCAGATGAAATAAGTGGTAGTAGAAAAATTGAAATTCTTAGAGAATACAGAGAAACTGGAGAAACAAGTGAAAAAAACCTTAGAAGACTTAATAGTTATATCAAAGACTTAAAAAGTTCCCAAAGAAGAGAATTAAAAAAAATAGAAGAATTAGCAAAAAGGGGAGAATGGGAAAGAGAACAGGAAGTAGCTAGAAGAAAAGCAGCAACAGCAAAGAGAAGAGAAGAAGAAGCAAAAGAAGAAGCAAAAAGAGCAAAAGAGGAAGCCAAGAAAGAAGCAGAAAAAAGAGCTAAAGAACTTAAAGAAGCACAAGAAAGATTACAACATCAAAAAGAGATGGAAGAACTAAGAAAAACCAAAGAAGTAGAAAGAACAGCAGAACAAAAACGCAGGGATGAATCATCTAAAAAAGCAGCAGAAAAGAAATTAAAAGAGGCAGAAAAAGCAGCCAAGAAAGTTGGAATCCCAATACCTAAAAAAGAACCAGAACCAAGAGAAGAAATAAAATATTATCAAACTCCAAGTGGAACTGTTACATTTAGGGCAAGGGGGGCAGCACCACCATCAGGATCAGTTGAGATTTCTAAAGCACAATATGAAGGCCATACAGCAGCAGATGTTAGTAAAGTATATGTAGGAGTAACAGGTGCAACAATAAAGCCAGTAATACCAGAAGAGATACAAGTAATAAGGGAAGTAGGAGAAAAAGAATTTAAACCACCAATAAGCATAGCACCAGTTATAGCAGTAAAAGAAATAGAAGGAAAACAAGTATTTGAGATAAAAGAGGAAGCAAAAGGAGTAGCTGCTTTTATAACTCCAACTGTTACAAGGGAAGAAGAACTGTTAGCAGAAGCAATAGAAAGAGAAAGAAAGAAAAGAATAACAGAAACTTTAGGAAAACAAGAAGTAAAGTTTTTAGCAACAGTACCTACTGTAGAAGTCAAAAGAGAAATAACACCAGAGGAATTAGTTAGGGGAGTGATAAAAGAAAGAAAAGAAGAAGTCAAGCCTTTCATAACCACAGTCGCAGGAGTACCTCAATTAAGAAAAATAGAAGTAGCAGATTTATTAAGATGGGAAGAGAAAGTTAAAGAATCTAAAGTTGCTCAATTCTTAAAAGAAGAAGGTATTGGACTAAAGAAACCAACAGTCCCAGTATATGAACCAGAATATGATAAGCCATTCTTTGAGATAATAAAAGGCAAACCAACTTTTAGACTAGAACAGATACCACCTAAATTAAAGGAAGTAGCAGAGGAAAGAAAAGGAATAGTTCCAGCATTAGCAGTAGCAGGTTATCTAGCTACAAGAGCAGTTATAGGTGCAGTCAAAGCTCCATTTGTAGTGTTTGATCCTAGAACATATGTAGAGATGGTAAAGCCTTCCACCTATGTTGAAACATATGAACAATTTGTAATGCAAACACCAGTAGGCAAAGCAGGAATAGTTGCTGAATTGGCAGGAACAATCTATGTAGGGGGAAAGATAATAAAAGGAGTAAGGCAAGTATTTAAAGATAGAATTAATAGAATTACAACAGATAAAACTCTAAGCCAACCAACAGTTAAACAAAGATTAAAAGATATGTATGAAGGTGCTGCCAATAAATATGAAAAGGCAATAGCAAAAAAGAAATATATTGAGATGGGGGGAAAAGCAAGTGATTTAGTAGAAGGAAGGATTGTAACTAAAAGAGTAATCAAACCTAAACCAATAGAAGTAACAGCAGGGGGATTAATGCCAGTAAAACCAACACCAAAAATAACTAAGCCAACTTTGGAAATTATACCAGCACCACCACCAACACCCAAAGTACCAACCTTTATAGGTAAACCACCAAAAGTACAACCCCCTCCACCAATAACTCAAATCATAGCAGGAAAAGGAAAAGTAATAGGTGAAGTATATCCAACAAAGAGAATAACAACTTTAGAGAAAGCATACAGAGTAATAGTTGGAAAAGAACCAGCAGAAGTTAGAGTAGTTGGAATCAAAGCAGGAATACCATCACCAAAAGTAGAAGGTTTCCTAACAGTAAGTGCCTATGAAGTTACAACTAAAATAGGGGGAGTGGAAAGAGTAACTCAATTAGGAGGATTAGGATATGAAGCAGGAGTAGGAAAGATAAAAGGTTTTGAGGCTGTTGGAAGAGGAGAAGGAAAACCATTCACATTAACTAAATATTTTGGAGAAGAGATAATGGTTGAAAGACCTGTAGTTTCTGCTGAAGAAGGATTCAAGACTTTTTTATATAAAACAGAGACTAAATTATTCAAACCAGAAAAACCATTCAAACAAGTTCCAGAAGTAAGTAGGGGAGTTGATATTCTTAAAGAGGTTGTTAAAGAAGAACTACCAATGGGAGAAAGAATAGGTGGTTTAATCTCAGAAGTGGATATTAAGAAAGCAGGATTCCAATATTTTAAGCCATCAGATATTGAAGTAGTACCAATAACAAAAGTTGATTTAACTAAGTTAAAAGCTCCAGTAGGAAAAGCTAAAGTAATAACCAAAGTAAAAGCAAAGCAGATACTTAGAGTAACAGAACTACCACCAGCACAAATAAAAGAAATAGTTAGGGAAGTATATGTTGGAATAAAAGCAGAAGCTAAACCACCTGCATTATACAAACCAAAAGGAATAACTGTAGTGACAAAAGAAGCAATAGCTAAATACCCTTTTGTTTCTCCAGAAGTGGGATATGCAGTTATACCAACAGTTAAAGCAATACCTAAACCTGTTATATTTCCAGCAATCGGAGTTATACCTGTATTCAAAGCTATACCAAAAGCTGTTACAGAACCAACTATATTACCAGCAATAAAACCTATTCCTAAAGCAGAATTGAAACCAAAGATGTTACCAGCAATAAAACCTACATTAAAACCAGAACTAGAACCAATAGTTAGGGCTGTACCAAAAGAAGAATTACAACCAATAATTAAACCTGTTACAAAAGCAGAAATAAAACCAGAACTTAAACCTAAACTTTTACCAGCAGTTAAGCCAGAATTAAAACCTGCTCTGAAACCAGAACTTAAACCAATATTAGAACCTGTACTTTTACCAGCTTTGAAACCTGCTCTTAAACCTGCTCTTAAACCTGCTCTTAAACCTGCTCTTAAACCTGCTCTTAAACCTGCTTTGAAACCAATAGTAAAACCAGTAGTATTTCCAACTATCCCAATATCAGTTATACCACCAATAAGAAAAGCAAAACTTATGAAAGAAATAAGAATCAAAACAAAACAAACAGGTTATGATGTAATGGTAAAAAGAAAACAACTAAAGAAAGGAAAAGGAAGTTATGAAAGTAGGGGATATAAAAAAGCAAATCCATATCCAGTATCTAAAGAGGCAGCATTAGGTATGATGGCAACTATCTTGGATAGATATACTAATCGTTCAGGTAACATAAAGAAATCGACAAAGAAAGCAATACAAAGAAAAGATTTAGAAAGCAAGTGGAGAATGTTACAGCATAAGTTTAGAATGGCTAAAAAGAAAAATGCAATAGTGGAAAAAACACAGTTTGCAATAGATTCTCCAGAGGAAAAAAGAGGTATCCCTTATGAAGCTGCTCGTTTGAGAAAATTAGGATTAATTCAATCAAAAAAGAAAAAGCAACAGTTAATCAATCTAATAGTAACAAAGAAAAAGCAAGAGCAATTAAATTTCCTTAAAACAAAAAAAGAAAAAAAACAAAAGGTTAAACCAATAAGGTTTTTATAAAATGAGAAAATGCAAACTATTAAAATCAAAAAAATCACAAGTAATATTTGTGAATATGATGATTGCCATAATGGGACTTATCCTAATAGTAATCTTAGTAAATCCTTTAAAGGAAGAAATAACTAAAGCAACAAACGGAACATACTCAGGAAATTTAAGCACAAGCAACGCAGATATTTCTACACCAAATAAAGCTACTCTTATAATTCTTGATATGAGTATTTTTTATTATATCGGAATATTGATAGCAGCCTCTTTGGCTTACATAACAGGAAAGAAAAGCATAACAGGAACAATAACGGCGATAATGGTTTTTGTAGTAGTCTCTGTTTTAATATCTCCTTTAAAAGATTTAATAATCTTAGCAAGGGATTCAACTCATTTAGACTGCACAAGTGCGACAATTACAGTAGGTGGTAAACTAGCCTGTATCGTAACAGACATCTGGCTATTTTATTTCTTTATAGCAATGGTTTCAGTAGCGATAAGTTATATCTTTGTAACTAAGGTGATTAAGAAATGAAAAAAATAATAATCTTATATGTATTCCTTTTAATAGTTTCAATTAGTTTTGTTCTTTCTGGTAGTGGATTAGGTTATCAAGGAATAAATATTACTATATTCTCACCTGTTAATAATTCAGTTCATTATACTACTTCTATTGATTTGAATTGGACTGTTAATATAACTCAAGATTGGTGTGCTTATAGTTTGGATGATGGAGTGAATGATAGTTTCTCTGGTGAATGGTGTTATCAGGAAACTGCTAATGTTTCTACTGCTTGTGGTGGATTGGATACTGGGAATTACTCTTGTCAAGGTACTTGGGATGCTATTCAAATTTGTGAAAATGCTTTTAATGAAAATTACAATGATTATGCAGAAGGTGATGCTAATGATGCTATACTTTACATTAATTATACAAAACCATCAAATGCTTTAAGCTCAAGTTTGTGGAAAGTTAAAGACGATTCTGCGTTAGTGAATATATCTATCAACTCAGTTTGTTGGGAACAATCTCCTTTACAATTAAGAGTAAATTCACATTTAGGTGATGTTACTGCATATTGGTCTTGTTTTAATGGGGCAACTTGGGTAGTATTAAGAAGTACTGAAAATTTTATGAAGGTTTATGAAGAGGCTATGTGGTGGGATATATCAGGAATAGAAAATATAACTTTAACATCCCTTTCAGAAGGTTCTCATAATGTAACAATTTACTGTAACGATACAGATGGAAATATGGGACAGTCTTATTATAGTAGATGGTATAATGGAAACTATACTGTATCTGCTCCAGAAGGGCAGAGTTTAGACACATCAGTATTAACTTTAACTATATCAAAAGATGATGATTTCATCAGCAATATTAATGTAACTTTTACTTACAATAACACACTACAAACTTCAATTTCAAATACAAGTTATACTGACTATATAATCTTTAACAAAACAATCACAAATCCAGATATAGATTCAGATGCGAATGTATCTTACTTTTGGAATGTAACAATAAATCAATCAGATGGAATTTCGTATGATTTTATTATTAGTGAAAATCAAAGCGTTTTACCTTGGGGGTTGGATAATTGTACTTTATACTCAACACACGCAATCAACTTTAGCTTTAAAGATGAAACGAATAGCTCTACAATAACCTCAGACATCACAGGGACATTCACTTATTCCGCAGACCAGATTACATATAAAACATTTAATCTGGATTTAGACCAAGTTGATAATTTTTCTATTTGTATCAAGCCACCAGGTACAACTATTTTTTCAAGTTATGAACTCCAATATTCTGCAACAGGTTACCCTTCAAGAAGATATAACGAAAATAATGGTGTGCTTACAAACGCAACAGTTTTATTCCCACTTTATCTATTAAAATCAGAGGATGGACTTTATGGAAGATTCAGAGTGGTAGACCAATACCAAGTTCCTTTGGATGATGTTACTATATCTATGGAAAGAACCATAAGTGGAACAGAAAGGGTAATTGAACAGGAAACTACAGATAGCTCTGGACTAGCTACTTTTTGGGTAGATCCAGATGAAGAATATGATTTTACTTTTACAAAGACAGGATACGGAAGCGAGGAGTTTACATTAAGATTAACAACTTCAGAGATATACACAATAACTTTATTTAGTCAAGTAACAGAAGAAAACGAATCCATCTATATAGGATTAAGATATAGATTCGAGCCATCAAACACAATCCTTAACAACAACACAAATTATAATTTCTCGTTTACTTTGAACAGTTCATTTACTGATATAACTAATTGCACTTTAAGATTAAGAAATGGAAGCGAGATTCTATCACAAAGTTCAAGTTATACATCTTCCAGTTGTGGCATTACAATAGAATACAATACTAATGATTTTACTTCAATATTAAGTGAAGCAATTTTTGAAATAAATCATACAAGCATAACAGTTTCACAGCAATATTCAGTTATCTACACATACGAAGGAGAGTTCTCTTTAAAGAGTTTCTTAGATGATTTAAGTGATTTTGCAATGGCGGGATTCAATGATTTTACCAGAATGATTATAGCTTTGATAGTGATATTCATAATAACTTCTTTAGCAGCAATGAACTTAGGGTTTACTGATACAGAAAAATTAATACCTTTAGTAGTGATGTTAGTATGGTTCTTTTCTTATGTGAACTGGTTTTATTTAAATTTTGAGCCAATACCCTCAATAGCTGGATTCGATTTGAAAAAATATATAATTGCAATACTTATAACATTAACAGGAATAGCTTTCCTAATGGATAAGTTTACGAGATAAAATGGGAAAAATAACTACCTATATAATTGTGATGAGTGGAATTATGTTATTGTTCTACTTTGGAGGACTATTACAGGATTGTGAAGATGGCCTATGCGAAGGAGAAACCCCAAATTCATTGCTTTTAAACCAATTATTAAAACCACAGGATATGCCTAAATTAAGTTTAAGAGATAAGATAATCTTAGCCATAGAAGGAATCGCAGTAGTGGCAGGTGCTATAGCCATAGGAGTTTTAACACATAGTTTGGAATCAGCAGTTTTAGCTCCAGTAGCAGTTTATTTGTTTAATTTAATGTGGGATTTTTTATTTGTATTCAATAAAGTAAGAAGTGCAAATCCAGTTTTGGCAGTATTATTCTTTTCACCATTCCTCATATATTTTATAGTTGCAATTTTAGATTGGTGGAGGGGACGTGACTAGGGAGTAGTAACAATGAGAGGACAAAAAAAAGGTTTTAGGCATACTGAAAAATCAAAGGAGAGAATTAGAGAAACTCTTAAAGATAAATATATTAGAAATAAAGAACTATTTGAAAATTTAACTAAATCAAGTTTAAGAAGGAAAGAAAAGTTTGGATATGTTAATTCTCCAGAAGCAAGAAAAAAGTTAAGTAAAACTTGGAAAAAGAAATGGGCTAAAGGGGAAGTAACAGAAAAACAAAGAGCAACTTTATTTAAGAAAGGATATGATGAAAGAAGAGTAAAAACCCAATTTAAAGATGGACATAGTACAACAGATAAAACTATATTAGCACTTAAAAAAAGTAGGGCAAAACAAATATTACCTCTTAATGATACAAAAATAGAAGTAAAAATTCAAATGTTTTTAAAAGAATTAAGGGTAGATTTTTTCACACATCAATATATGAATGAGATAGAACACAGTTACCAATGTGATATTTTAATTCCATCTATGAATTTGGTTGTAGAGTGTGATGGCGACTATTGGCATAAATATCCTGTAGGATTAGAAAAAGACCATATCAGAACTAAGGAATTAATTGAGAAAGGATTTAAGGTTTTGAGACTTTGGGAGAATGAAATTAAGAGAATGGATATTAATGATTTTAAAGAAAGATTAAGGGGAGGTCGTGACTAATGAACATGGATAACTTTTTGGACTTATGGGACATTTGGGTAAATGAATTAGTAGGAGACGTATGGTTATTTATTTTCTTGGCATTGATAATGATTTGGTTCTTAGCAGCAAAATCAAAAATATCTACTGAAGTGGCTGTACTTTTTAGCATATTGTTCTTATCAATAATCTTTGCTCAGACTAATTTGATAATCCTGTGGGTATTCATAATATTAGGAGTATCAGCATTTTTCTATTATAAATATCAAAAAATAATAAGGAGTGGTTAAAATTAAGTTTAATATTGATTTCCTTAAACCAATAACAAAAGGATTGTTTGAGGCAGTAAAAAGCCAATCAATAGAATTTGTTAATTTCATTAAAGAAAAAAGGAGGATAAAAAATGAGTAAACTAATGGATATAATCAAAAAAATAGGTGGCAAGGAAGAAGAAGTAGAATACATACCAAAGCAGGTAGTAGATAGACGTTTGGATGGCCTGAGAAGATTAAGGCAGGTTCAAGTAAACGAAGAGGAAAAGGTAAAGCTAAAACAAGAGATAGCGGATTTCAACAGGGAAAGAACAGCAAAGCACTTGTTTGGAATAAAAGGCAAATTAAATCAAGTGAAGAAACAAGGACTAATAAAATCAATAAAAGAAAAGAAAGTAAACATCCTAGATAATCAAAGGAGCATACTAGGTGGAGATTTGGATAATAAGAAAGATGAGTTCAAGAAGAAGCAAGTGAACATACTAGATAATCATGGCTCGTTTTTGAAATAGTTAGTGAGTACTTAAATATTATATATATCTAAAAACCTAAAGGAAGTGTAAAATTAATGGCCGATACAAGTAATCGAATGGGACTTCTTATAAGTGCATTTATGGTACTTCTATTAGGAGTGGTATTAATCAGACCAATAGCGGATGACATAAACCAGGTTACAACTTCTTCTTATACTGTAACTAATGAAACATTATCATTCGTAGATTTGACTACAGGCATAATTAGTGAAACAGTTATTCTAGCTAATACATCAGGTCTTAACTTGACAGGAAATTTAGTTAATGATAATATAACGGCAGTAGCTACACTAACAAATTCAACAGGAGGTGATAGAATAAATGAATGTAATGTAACATTCCGTTCAGGAGGGATAGTTTGTAACTTTACAGAATACCCAGCAGATGTAATCCTTAATTATACTTTTGTTAGTGGAAAAACAGAAACATTAGATAATGATGATCTAACCGTATTCTCAGCAATAAGGAATATAACGGATGAGGACCTTATAGATGAATGCAATGTAACATTATCAACAGGGGCTTTAGTCTGCAACAATACCCACAGTAACATAGGATTCGCAGATTATTCGTATGAAACAAATACAGCTTTTGTAAGAAGTTCAGCAACAAGAACATTACTCACCATAGTCGTACTCTTCTTTGCAATAGCGGTCCTGACAGTAGGTATTGGATTTGCTATAAAGGCACTTAAAGATGGCGATTTGATATAAACTACTTTTTCTTATTCTAAAGATTTTAAGCATTGATTAAAGGTTTTAGTTCTAAAATAGAAAGGTTTATATACTACCCTACCCTAATACCATTAAAGGTGATTTGAAATGGAAATATTAAACTTGGAAGATGTTTTTTGGGTTAAGAGCTTGGAGGCTTATTAACCTTTCTTTTTTATTTTGGAGGTAACTGAAAATGGCAAAACTATTTGAATGGAAATGTCCTAAATGTGGAAGAGAAATAAGTAGTACACATAAGGGCCAGTTTGATTATAACAAAGAGCAGCATATTGAATTTCACAAAAGGAATAAAAATGAGCCAGGCAGAAGTACTTGATTTTCTTGAAGCCAATAAAGGCAAGTGGTTTACATCAAGACAGATAAGTGAAGAGATAGGAATAACTCAAGGAAGCTGCACAAATAACCTACATAGTTTAGTGAAGCATAACCTAATAACAAGAAGGGAGCATGGAAAAAGATATTGTTTTGAATATAAACACAAAGGTTAAAATGAGACAACCTAAAGACCAGAAACCAATGCAGAAAGAAAGACCAGATTCGTATTTGTCCGAAAAGGCGAAGTTCTTGAAAAAGCATAAGAATCACTTGATTGATAAGGAGGTAAACAATGCTGCCTGAAGATGAGCCACCTGAAACATTATGGAAAAAGGAGGATATTGTAATGCAGCTTGATAAGATACCTGAATTAGAGAAAAGAATGAACAGGTTAGAGAACGAGATGATAATACTAAAGAAGAGGATTAAGAAATTACAGAAGGCAAAGAAATGAAACTATTAGTAATACTACTCATTGTACTTATATTTTTTATGACTATAATGGCCCATGAATTGACACATTACGAAATCTTTAGATCATACAACTGCGAAGATATGGGTTTTAAGATTGATTGGAAAGGGGTGTATGCAACTGCTACCTGCCCTAATGATGATGGGGAACTAGCACATAACATCAACGAAATAGTTGGTTATAATATAATTCCAATGTTAATGTTAATACTAACTGCAATGATTATGGGGGTAAAGAATGATACCTAGATTCTGGAACAAAATAAGATATGTAATAATCAACGGAGAGTTAGTCAAGATCATTAAACCTATTTTTATTGAAAATGCCTAAATTCAAAACATTAATCCAAGCAGAGAATTACGGAGTAGCACATTATCTAACACCTGAATTTACAGAAACAATACATGGTAATTGGAAAGTCAAAGAAGGTTATGGCAAGAAGGAGGGATAAGAAGATAACCCCCCCCACCCCCCTATTGCACATGGAAAAATGAAACAAGAAAAAGAGCAGCATACTAAAAACTTAAAAGACTATATAGAAGAGATAACTAATCCTATTTTCGCTAAAACATTAGGAGTTCCACAGGAAGGCTTATCTAATAGCATAACTACCCCCAATAACTCCTTTAAAATATTCTTTAGACCTAACAATTGGCGACTACAAATTGAAGTTAAAGAAAAAACGAATAGTACAATTAACTACTTAATAAAGACATTTCCTACTATTAACTTTAATGAACATAACAAACTACTCACATTAACAGAAGGAAACATAATAATCCAATACGGAAAAAAGACATTATCATCTATTTACTCATGTCCAGTAATAAGGGGAGTAAAACAGGGTTGGATGATAGAACGTGACACAATACCCCAAATAACCATAAGAATAGATGAAATCAAGCAAAAGATAGAAAAAACACTATATGATACCCTAAAAGAGTTTTCTCATAAATTTAAGGTGTTTCTGCCATTTAAGAGACCTATATGGGGAAGGCATGAGGATTTCATCAAAGGGGAGAGTTATATTGACAAAATACCAAGAGAATCCCAATTTATTGATACAATAGTCAAAAAAGTATATGCAGAACCAGGAGTAGAGTTCATAGGGGGTAAGGGGGAAGAACCAACCCTAAAGCTAAAGACCTATCTCAAGACAAGGGCCGTAGAAGATATAGCACCAGAGATAGCAGAATCAATAAACAAGTTCGGAGCTATGCTCACAGGCAATCTAAACCTAATATCCCAATTAGCAAACATCAACATAGAAGTCACCAAACTAAGAAGAGATGTAACCAAGATGCAAAGACACAAGGCAAAGCCAACTAATAATAAGGATCTAAGAAAATGGATATAACAGAATTCCCAAAACACATTAGAAAAGGTATGAGAAAACAATTCAAGAATAACGAATACTGTCCAAAATGTAATCAAATAACTAGCACAATAAAGGAAGAAAACGGATATTTTTATTGTTCCTGGTGTAATAGAGTATTCAAGAATGGTAAGATAATAGAGAAAAAAGAACTTATGAAATTAGAACAATTCACAGGTATTAAGAAAATGGTTATAAGAAGGCATAAGGGTAATTGTTCACACCAACGAGCCAATACCCCATTTCCTTCATTAGTAACTTAATGGTAGTATAAGTATATAAGTGTTGTGATTAATAATGAAAGAAACAATAGTAGATGCTGAATTGGCCCTTAAAAATAGAAGAAAAGAATTAGAAAAAAGCCAACAAAAATATCAAAGAAGATACAAATTACTAAAAGAATCAAAATTATGTATGAGTTGTGGAAAAAGAAAGAAGTACAAGAACCACGTTAGATGCAAACAATGTATGGCCAAATTAAGGGATCAAGCTAACGGAATTTACCAACCTCATTAGGCCCACTCGTCTTTGGGGAGATGTGTGGGTTTTATGTTCATAAAATTAGTCTTGTGAGTAAGTAAAATGGAAACAGAAGTTTTAGAATTAATAAGTGCCGGGAAAGGCCTAGTCATAGCTTTGACTATTGCTGCATTATGTTGGGGTGCATCTAAACTATTTCCAAATGTTAATCGTTTTATAGAATCTTGGAGAAAAAGGAAATATCCGGATACATATATCACATATAATGATTGTATAATAGAAAGAGAATTTGATAGGGATAAGAAAAATAAGTTTTGAGGTAGTTAATATGCTATTGGAAATAACAACATTTGTATTTATTGTTTGTATGGTAATCAGTATATGGTATGCCGGGGTTATTGCCTTTGGTAGAGTAGCTGGTTACATAAAGTAATCAAAATAGTACCAACAAGAATGAAAAGGAGTAGGTGATGAATATGGCAGATATATTGAAACAAACATTTACATACGCATTATATAGATATTTATTGTATGGTGACTGGCCAATATTAAAGATTGCATTACTAAATATTAGAAGAGGATTTGTTTTTTTAATTACTTTTGGAAAGGTGAGATTAAAATAATTACAACTTAGAGCCAAAAAGGGGAGATGATAAGAATGAAAAAAGAAACCAAAGGAAAGTTACTTGCTTTAGGGGTAATGATTTTAATAATGACTTTTTTTACTTTAGTATATTTAGATACAGATAATGAAGTAACTTTCAAAAAAGATTATTGTAAATCTAAGGGATACGAAGGATATAAAGATGAATCTTCAATAATTATTAGTGGTTCATCATACAGATGTTACAAAAAAGTATTTGATGAAATAGGCTATGAATATGAATATAGTAGAATAGTTAATTACAATTAAGTAGGGTAATGCGAAAGGTTTGTTTTTGTATTCATTAAACACCTCGTTTATGGATTTCTTACAAACCTCGCAAGATTATCCTTATAGAGGAAATCGGTAGATAATTGACAACCCACACTATAACGGTACTCCAATCGAAACATTTATATAGTTATTAGTTAACCTATATGTTAACAGGTGATATATACAATGAAAATAAAAACAAAGGTAACAAAATTTACAGGGGATAGAAAGATAGTAGAAATCCCAAAAGCAGTAAGAGATAATTTTGAAGTTGGAGAGCCTGTGATTATTACAAAAGAAAAAGGTGGTAAAAAATGAGTATTAAAAAAGGAGATTTAATCATTGAAAATTTAAGTGATAGTTTATATTCTTTGATACTTCTAACAGAAGTAAAGGGAAACAAAGCAAATGGATATATTATTGATGAGGTTGAACTTACAGATGATGGTTGGGGGGTTTCTGATTATGACGATCCAGTTAGAACCAATACAGAAAGGGGCGGTGGAATGATAAATCTTGATGAGGTAGAATTACTTGTTATAGAGGAATGATGTAAATGGTGAAAGTTTATTATAAGGAATCAAGGTGGACATATTTAGTTATGTTAATTATTATCTTATTAGTTAGGCTTAGTAATAACATTAACTTTATGACTGGAATAGCTATATTTGCATTTGTCCCCGCAATAATTATGAATGAATTAAAACCTAAAAAGGTTCACAAAAGGGAGCAAGGAGGTAGAAAATGATAAGAAATATAATAGTTGTTGATGAAACTGATGGAGTGAGTAGTAAAGGAATGATTTTAAGACGTTGGGCAAGAGCAAACGATGTAAAGTGTTTTACGTCAGTAAAAGAAGCATCTGAGTATTTACTTAAACCCATCAAAAAGTGAAGGTTTTAAAATGAGATGTAAGAATTGTGGATGGAGAAAGATTTGGCATAGAATATTAGGTCATTGGAAATATCTCTACTGCCCTACAAAAGAATTAAGTGTTTATGGGGTGTAAAATGAATTATAAAAACGGAGATTTAATCATTGAGAATCTAAGTGATAGTTTATACTCTTTAATAATTCTAACAGAAGTAAGAGGAAACAAAGCAGATGGATATATAATTGATGAGGTTGAACTTACAGATGATGGTTTTAGTGTTTCTGATTATGACAACCCAGTAAAAACAGGTACAGAACGTGGTGGTAGTGAAATTAACCTTAATGAAGTTGAATTAATTGAGAAAGCTAGTGCTTTACCATCTAAGGTGTAAGAAATGAGAGAACTAAAATTAATAGATATAAAGAAGAAAGGAAAAACTATATTTAGTATAATTATAAGATTTGCAAAGGATTCACCTTATAAAATAATAACAACGAAGGAATATAAAGAACTTAAGAAATTAAAATGAAATCATTAGAAAAGAAGTTTAAAAAACTATTGGAAAACAATAAGGATAAGGACTGGAATAACTTAACCTTTAGGCAAACGATAACAGATGCCTTTAGATATTGTGCTGAGAAACATTTTAAAGAACTTCACAAATCACACAAAGAGGGTAAGAAATGAAGAAAGAAGAGTATTTTGTAAAAATAAACAAGAATAGGCTTAATGTACTTAATGTTGTTAGTGCCAACAGCCCAAA
>SDBU01003195.1_pt1 | contig 21049 bp, 28 predicted proteins | sample 2277071 | NCBI WGS metagenome assembly SDBU01 (sample SAMN10397929, study PRJNA504765) | marine sediment metagenome | isolation source: marine sediment core GS08_GC12, 126 cmbsf | place: Arctic Ocean: Gakkel Ridge, Loki's castle | collected 2008
ATATTTTTTATGTATCATTTCCAATTCATGCAGTAGTTGGATTAGGATGGAATATTACCCAAATGGGCATATTTTTTGCTGTATTGAGTGGCATAATGGTCTTGGTTCAAGGTCCAATTCTAAGTAAGGCTTCAAAAAAATTTTCTGATGGTACTCTGGCCATAATTGGTAGTATAATTTTATGTATCAATTTTATTTTTTTCATTTCAAATGATATTGTTTTGCTTTATGTTGCAGCAGTTTTGTTTGCAGTTGGAAACGGTTTGATGTGGCCTTCAGTAATGTCAATGTTATCGAAATGTGCAGGAAATGACCATCAAGGTGCGGTGCAGGGAATTGCGGGTAGCTTTGGAAGCTTGGCAAGCATTATTGGTCTAATTACAGGAGGAATTTTGTATGGGTTTTTTGAAGAAAATGTATTTCTGATTAGTGCTGGAATAATTTTTGCAGTTTTTATTATGTCTTTTAGACTTTTGAAGATAACTAAAACTATGTAAGATTATGCGAAATTGAAACGGATTGATTAACAGTTCGTATCAAATGTAAGCTAGTTGTTCTTCTTCATTACAACAAACCAAGCTTTAGGTGGTTTTTCCAGGGTTCCAACAAAAACTCCTGTCTTAATATCTAAAATTTTAAAATCTGAACTAAATGAATCAATAATCTCTTTTTTCGAAAACCTATGTGGACCTTCGTCTTCAGGCAGATCCTGTTTGTCTACACTCATGGCCTTTACAAATAAGATACCATCATCTGATAAAATACGGAAATATTGTTTTACACATGATTTTCTTTGTTCTTCATCAAAAACGTGAAAGCATCCTCGATCAAAGATATAATTAAATTCTTTATCAGCTAGTTTTGAATTCAAAAAATCATCTGTTAAAAATCGAACCTTACTTGCCAGCTTTCGAGCCTTTATTATGGCATTTTCAGAAATATCCGTACCGGTAACATCAAACCCTAACCGCTCAAGCTGACTTGCTTGTGTTCCAGGACCCGTTCCAAGATCCAAAAATTTTCCACCATGAAGATTATTTGCTTTAATGTAATTTGCTAAATTCGAATCTAAGTTTGGGTTATACCAAGGCATTTCTTCAACTTTGTTTTCTTTATAGTAATCATCCCAGTCACGAAATTTCTTATTATTCATTAAAGTCACGTTGAACACGTCCTCAGGGAAAAACTCCCAAAAAGGTTTTAGTAAATTTTCTTTTGGCAAGTGTTAGTGCCTTTCTTCCCCTTGGAGTAAGAGTGTAGGTAATTGTTTTGCCTTCTTTTTCTTCTTCAAGGAATCCGGCTTCCCTTAAACCCTTGAGGGAGGGGTAAATTGTTCCAGGACTAGGCCTTTCACCCTTTCTTTTTGCGATCTCATCAGCTATTTCTTGTCCATGCATTGATTTTTTAGATAATAAAAACAGAATGAGAAACCCAAGAAATCCTCTCATGTCACAACAATTATCACTAAATCTTCGCATCGAACATATTGGGTATCCGATATATATATAAATACATAATAAGCTAATGTATCGTATGTCCGATATTAGGAAGGAGGTGATCGTATGGGTTACAGTTGTTGTGGAGTAAGCGTACAGAAAGCAAGAAGTTTTCTTACCAAAGAAGAGCGCGTCTCTATGTTAAAGGATTACAAAGCTGACCTTGACAAGGAATCTCAAGGTGTTGCTGAGAGAATAAAGGAGCTTGAAAAAGAATAATCTCGTTGTGCCCCGAGCCCTTCGAGCTCCATTTTCCTTTTTTTAAATCTCAATTTGGTCTTATTTTTACCCCATGAAAGGGAATGGGCCCACGGGGATTTGAACCCCGGATCTTCGCCGTGTAAGGGCGACGTCATAACCGACCTGGACTATGAGCCCAGCAAACTACCTTGTTAAAATCCATTTAAACTTTGAGAGAGAAAAAATAAAAAAATCTTTATCCATATAGAAAAACATCATGGTTAAAACCAATGCTTAATAGATGACTTTGAACTTTTCATATTTCATGACAAATCTAATAATAGCGAAATTTGGTGGTAGCGCAATTGGTGCAGACGGTCTATCGATTCCTATTATCATTCAAAGAGTAAACGAATTAAAAAAAAATGCGAAGGTGATTACAGTTTTTTCTGCACCTCTTACAATTCAAAATGGGAAAACTAGATCACTAACTGATATTGTTTTGGATTTAGGAAGAAAAGCTGAAAATGGAGAGGAATCTAATCTTGATGAGGTAAAACATGCTTATGATAAAATTCTAGAATTGGTAAGTTCTGAGTATCAAGAAGATTGTTCTAAAGTTGTCCAGAATCATTTGGAAAATACAAAAAAAGCATTAGATGATGCAAAGCAAAAAGGGGAATTTGCTGATGAAATCCGTTCAAAAGCATTGGCATACTCTGGAGAAATACTCATGTCTCAAATGATGAATTTTATCATGAAAGGGCAAGGAATCAAGTCCGAAGCAATAGGATTGGAAAATTGGCCTATCATTACAGACAACAACATTGAATCCACTAATTTCCTTGTAACTGAATCATTGGAGAAAATCCAACCACTTGAAAAAATGCTTGAAGAAAATGAGGTTGTCTCAATAGGTGGTTTTATTGGAAAAACGTCTGATGGAGTAATTACTACATATGAACGAGGAGGATCTGATAGAACAGCTGTTGATTTAGGGATTCTTTTTCATAAAAAATATGATACCATAATTGATTTTGAAAAAGATGGTGCTGTTGTTTCAGCAGATCCAAAAATAGTTGGAGATGGACTAAGCCAAGTAAAACAACTATCATACAACGAAGCTAGGTTAGCTGGTATGTTTGGAATGAAGATTCTTGATCCAATTGCTATCAAAGAGATTTTGGAACATGGTGCAGATATGTCAATCATAATCACAAATATGAAAAACCCCGAAAAAATTACTACAATTAAGCGAGTGCCAGATTCTAAAAATGGTCATCCTTTGAAAATAGTAACTGGGAAGAAAAATTGTGCGATTTTTAGGATTGAAACCAAGTCGGCAGAAAGATTACTAGATTCCCTTGAAAATGATAAAAGATACAGTGAATTCATAATACTTTCACCTTATACGAAAGATGGAATAGAATTTAGTAGGATTTTGTTCTTAGATGGGGATTATCTTAAACGAAATGAAAAATACCTACTTGGATTTGATTCTCTTGCTACAATTACGTATAATCGTGGAGTAATTACTTTGATTGGTGATGAAATGTGGAGGGTTCAACAGATTGCATCTAAAACTAGTGCAAAAATTGGAGAAGCTGGTTTAAACATTCTAAATATGGATGCGCAAGAAGAAACATCTAGAATAATAATTGTTGTAGAAGATTCATCAGGTAATATAGAAAAAGCAATTAGCGCAATACATTCAGAAAGATCAAAAATTAAATTCGTTTGAAAAATTTTTTAAAATAATTCACGTGGCGCTACCGGTGTTAAACCAGTAGTGCCAAGGTGGGTTTTTTCTTGGACCTTTATCTAGATTCAGTCCGGCGTTACCCAAAACACGCTTAATGATACTATGATTTTCTTGTATTTAGAGTTGATCTATATAGTTTATTGAGGACCACGCTCAGCGAGATACCAAATTACAATTCCTCCGCCAATCATTACATACCATTTGAAATTTTTTTTATTCATGAAAATTTTTGATGAGGCTAGCTCTTCATCTTTATAAGTTGAAACACGAATTTTTCTCATTTCAAAAGCTTGTCCAACAAGTCCCATAATTAATAACGCAATAGCAATTCCGCCTAAAATCCAATTCATGATTACAATTTTTTTTCAGATAATATTTAGTTTACAGATCACTGAGGCTACTATTATGCTATTCTTTAAATTGCTATAATTTTTCAATTCAACTATGAAGTATGGTAAGAAAGTTTGGATGAACGGAAGGCTTGTTCCTTTCAAGAATGCCAATGTACATGTCTTAACACACGCATTACATTATTCGACTGCGGTATTTGAAGGAATTAGGTGTTATAATACTCCAAAAGATTCAGCTATCTTTCGATTACAAGAACACATTGACAGACTTTTCAATTCAGCTAAATTGTATTCAATGAAAATGAAATACTCCAAAAAGCAAATCTCAAATGCAATAATTAAAACGGTTAAGGCAAGTGGCCTTAAGGAGTGTTATATCAGACCAATTGCTTACTGTAGTGTTGGAGCAGTTGGTTTAACACCGCCTCTTGATAATGTGGATGTAGCTATTGCATGTTGGGAATGGAAAATAGGTGAATCAAAGGCTGGAAAAGTCTCAGGGGCAAAATGTAAGATTTCAAAGTGGATTAGAATTGATTCTAGATCACAACCAATGGAATCAAAAGCGGCTGCAAATTATTCAAATGCTGCATTAGCAAGAGTTGATGCATTGAAGAGTGGCTATGATGAAGCTATTATGTTGAATTATGAAGGTAAAATTGCAGAAGGTAGTGCAGAGAATATTTTCATTGTAAAAGATGATCAAATTAAGACACCGCCACTAGAATCAGGTGTTCTAGCAGGGATAACACGTGATAGTATTATTCAGATTATCGAAGAAAATGGAGGGTGTGTAGTTGAAACAGATTTAGAAAAAAAAGATCTATTTTCTGCAGAAGAAGTCTTTATGACAGGTACCGCAGCGGAGGTAAAATCTGTAACTCAAATTGATAAAAAAAGGATAGGTAATGGCAAACCTGGGAATATTACTCAAGTACTGCAAAAATCCTTCAAGGATGTTTCCATGGGAAATGATGATAGGTTTCTTTCATGGTTGACGTATGTATAAGGTGAAAGATGATGGAATCTGGCTCAACAAATCATTCAGGAATTTGTTGGTTCTGCCAAAAGGGAAGACATGAAGATTGTATGAAAGAAATTCCAGTAGACGTGAGGTCAGATGGACCTCACGATTGTACTTTTGACACTAAACTAATTCCTTGTAAATGTAAGCACTAATCCAAATTAAAAATTCAAACAAAATTTTCATGCGGGTCTAGAGGGACTAGGTACGTTATTTGGTCTTATTTTGGACCCGTTAACAGTTCGTATCAAATGTTAATCAATACGTTGGCTTTCTGAAATTTTCCAACAATGATCATAGGTGAATAAATCTACTCCACCTAACTTATCAATCCAATCAGGAACAGTAGCATCAGTACATTGTTGAGTAATGGTATCAGCATAGATTTGGAAAATTAACCATATGTTTTCAAACCCAACTTCTTGTGCAATTGCCATAAAATCAACTTGTTGATTAGCTAGTGCGGCATTTGTTTGAATGTCTTGGAAATACTCTTTTTGAATTTGCACATCCTCAGGGGTTCCTAGTCTAGTAAGATGACCTCCAACAAATGTATCAAAATCATACTCTAGTATTTTGTCATGAGCCGAAATAAAGGCTGGAACATCTTGGGCCATAGCTAAATCTTTGAATGGCGTCCATCCAGGAAAGACAACATCAACTAACATCAGGACTTTCTGTTGAGGAGCGTAGATGAAAATATTTCCAGGTACATGCATTGGTCCACGGTATTGTAATTCTAGTATCTGATTTCCAACTTCAATGGTGTAATTATCTTCAAATGTTACTGTGGGTATGGGTCGATTAGCATCATTTCGTTCTTGTAAAGTTGAAGCTGTTTCTTGATGAGCAATAATTACTGCTTCACTTGGAAACTGACTAGCTGCACCAATATGATCATTATGAGAATGACTGTAAATTACATGGGTAATTGGTAGTTCAGTTACCTCGGCAATTGCATTGAAGTAATTTTGCCCTATTGATGGTGGCGCATCAACTACGATTACTCCTTGAGCAGTTACTAGAAAAATTGTATTATAGGCTCCATCTGTTACCCAGTACAATCCATCTTTAATTTCCTCAACAAGGTATCCTTTGCTAAAATCAATTACAGGTCCTATGGCTGCATCAGGGATTGGAGCAGCAGAAATCATTTTTTCAGGATGTGGCTTGGCTTCTACTGCTTCTTCCTCTTCTGGCACACTAGGCATAACGGTTTTACCACCTACTTCAGAACAAAGTCTGTCACCACAAACTATGTTGCCAGTTGCGGAACCGTATTTTTTTGGACCTGTCAAAGCTCCTGGCTTACCTTCACTTTTTTTTGCATCAGCAAATTGAGTTAAATCAACAGAAGCTGCAATAGCTCCAGTGATTAGAATAGCCGAAATGAATAGAATTGAAAGTATTGTTTTAGTCATTAGAAAGCAGATCGGGAGGGATTAATTAAACCGATCCAACGAGATGAGATTAAGGCTAAGGTTTTTTTGATTTTAGGGAAAACTAGTTTCGTTAACAGTTCGTATCAAATATAAATCAGATTTTGATTATTCCTTGTTCCACAAGATACTTGATTCCAGAAACAAAATCATTATCTGATATCATTCCATCAGCCCACCATCCAGCGTTGTTTCTTATCCAGTCTGGTACACCCTGTGTAGTTTCAGAAGTTTGCTCTGGAAGGTCTGGAATAACCATAATGTTTTCTTTAATCATAAATTGAATACCACTAACAAAATCAGAGTCTTCAATTTGTCCTTCTGACCACCATTTTGCATTATTACGAATCCAATCTGGAATAGTTGCTTTTGATTCCGATTGTTCTGGCTGTGGTTTAACCTCAAGCTTACCAAGAGTAAAAGTAGTCTGAGCTGTTTGAGTATAATCTTTTGCTTCTATCATATACATTCCTTTTTCGATACCACTAGGAACTATCCAAATAGTTGAAAATTCTCCTGCACCAGTTTTGAAGGTAGAAATTTCTGTGATTTCCTCTCCTGACGGTGAAAATATTATTATAGAAATGGAGTACGATTCTGCTCCTTGACCATTTATGGTTAGGATGTCTCCAAAATTATAGGAGATCTTGTCAGTTGATACAGACATTGGTTGTTGTGGTCGTTCGTGAGAAGCGGCAAAGGCTTCATCTACCAAAGATACAGAAACTAAAATTGTCACAAGTAAAAAAATTTGAAAATAATCCTTTCTAGAGCCCACAAAATTGTGATCTATTACCTTTAGATAAATCCGATCTTGATTAACAGTTCGTATCAAATGTTAATTGATGCCATCGTACCATTTTGCGATTTCTGAACCAATTAGTTGTGGATTTTCTTCTTGTAGGCAATGCATTCCAGGTCCAATGTTTACTGTCTTGAGATTTTTTAGATTCGTTCTTGACCAATCTACTAAAGTTTTTGTGACAAGAAGTCCTGGTTCAGCGTAGAATAATAATTTCGGAATATTTGACTCTTGAAGTTTTTGATTATAGGATTGTACAGCTTTAGTTACGTCTTGTGGAATACCTTCTATAGGAAGTTCATTTGGTCCCTTCCAAACAGGTTTTCTATCTTCTGGCTTTTCAAACGGTTTCCTATAATGATTCATTTCTTCTTCAGAAAGATTACGGATGGTATCCATCTTTCCAAGTATTTGTTCTATGAAGAAGTTTTGGTTTACTATCATATCCCAGCCCACTTTAGGAGTGCGGAAGGCTTTGAAAATTTTTCTTGCTTCATCCGTAAAAGATTCCCACTTGAGTGGCATCAAAATGGCTTCCATAAATGCAATTCCCTTAACATTTGATTCATTTCTCATCGCATAATGAAATCCTAAAGCAGAACCCCAATCATGAACGACAAGGGTAATGTTTTGAAGATTCATTTTTTCAATGAATCCCTCAATGTATTTTACGTGATCAAAAAAACTGTAATCGATATCTGGTTTGTCTGATTTACCCATTCCAATGAGGTCTGGGGCCATGCATCTTCCTTTATCTTTTAGATAAGGAATTATGTTTCTCCATATGTATGACGAGGTCGGATTTCCATGAAGAAATAGAATTGGATCTCCTTCACCTTCCTCTATGTAATGAATTTTTGAACCATTTACTTCTATATAGTTGGACTTGAATGGAAATTCTGAAGAAATTTGAGGTTGAGTCAATGTTTATCTGGCCTAGTACTTTGATTTGAATTTTCTATCTTAAACTAAGAATTAAGAATTTTCAGGATTAAACAAGTTCAAATCTTTTAAGATACACACCAAAACAGTTGCGGGTCTAGAGGGATTCGAACCCTCGACAGCCGGATTAAGAGTCCGGTGCTCTACCTGGCTGAGCCATAGACCCGATAAACTTAGCAAATGTTAGTATCGTATTAACTTTGAGTTAAAAAAAATCTAGTTCGTAACTTTAGCTTCTATTTCGTTGTACTTTTCTAAAATCGCAGTAAGTACTGTCGAAACTGGAACATTATTCATTTTCTTCTTTTCAGCTAAAAGTTTTTTGTATGCGTCAAGTGTAATGTACACAGGAATTGAACCATTTCCTTCAAGTAATCCTCTAACTTTGTAAAGTGCAGTTTCCATTCCACGTTTTGCAGATTTTTCAAACTTGGCTTTATCTAAAATACTTCCTAAAGGACCAAATGGCATTACATAATCAACCGTCATAGTTACTTTAGTAAGATTATCACCTAATGCTTTGAATTCATTTTTAATTTGCCATCTCTTAAAAGGTCCTTCAATCATTTTTGCAGAAATTCTTTCCTCTCTTTCAAATTCAGTTGTTTCACAATCCCACTCTAATCTTTTGCCGTTGAAATCTCCAATAACTCTAAATGTCGTACCTACACCCATTCCTTGTTTGATATCCATAGGAATAACAGTCATTCCGACGCCTTTCTCTGTCATCTGATCTGAAACATGTTCTGGTCTTGCAAAATAGGTAAAAACTGTATCAATGGGTGCTTTGATATCAATAGATTTGCTAACGACGGTCAACGGTGGATGTTTCGCCAGTCTGGATTTAAAGGTTTTGTCAATTTTTAAATTTATAAATTCCTTTACAATATATTCATTAAAATTAGATCTTACTTGAATTGAAAAAAAATCTTTTATTTACAATTTTAGTTTTTTTTGTTTTTTCATCGATCCCAATGATTTCTCAAGCTAATGGTCATTCTTTGTTCAATTCGGCAGAACAATTTTTGGGTGGTTACCGTGTTCAAATTGCAACTCTTCCAGAATTTCCAAATGTGGGTGGAACCTCTCAGCTTTTGTTTCGAGTTACTGATGCAGACTTTAATGAGGTTGATAGATTTACGATGGGAATTCGGGTTTTTTTTAATGATGAACAAGTAGATACCTTCCATCCAAAATCACATGAAGGATCACACTGGATTACTGACTATGTTTTTGAAACTCCTGGAAATCATATCTTCAAAGTAGATCTTTATGATATGGAAGGAACACAAAATGTCCTAACCTACACATTTAACATGAGCACCCAAAGTCCTTTTGGATACATTTTCTTCCTTAGTATAACCATTGGAGCTACTATCTTCTTTATAGTAATGGGATACATCTATTTGCCAAAAAGGTTAGGATTTGGTTCTAAACATTAGTTTGAATTGATTTTTTATTTAGTCTGAATGCAAACAGAGTTGTCAAAAGAACCATAGCAAATAGGAGAATTCCAATTCCGAAGTGTATTGAAACTAAAACAGCGTGAAGCTTAAGATCAATTACCAAGGCACCAAGACTAATTTGAGTTACAACAAAAATTGCAGCCAAGGTACTAGTAAGTTTAATTTTGCTTTCAGAATTCTTAGTCAGCCAACAGCCAATTGTTGTTACAATTACAAGAGTGCCTGTTATTGCAGCAATCAATCTATGTGTCCATTCAATAAAATATTGTTCATCTGGTAAAATTCCACTTGGACAAAGTGGCCAATCAGGACAAGTAAGACCTAAACCAGCAGCCGAAATATATCCACCAATAAACATCAAAGAATACAAAACGACAAGTGATGTTAGTGCTAAGTACTTTAAAATCAATATTATTCTCTAAAGTTTAACCCACTTGAACTTTACCGGACATCCATGGGTGAACCATGCAGTAGTAATCATATTCGCCTACTTCTTCAAAAGTATGAGAGAATGTATCTCCCGCCATGAACAAACTGCTATCAAAGTTACCGTCGGGTCCATCTGCTGGCATACCACTAGTAACGGTGTGAGCCGCAGTGTCATCATTAGACCATGTAATTGTTTCTCCAACGTTTATTGTTACATCAGCAGGAATGAAACATTGGTTTGTTTCATCACAACCAGGTACTCCAGAACCTTCGGGAACTGAAATTGTGCCAGTAAATGGGGCCATGGGTTCTGGTTCTGCCATTGGTTCTGGTTCTTCCTGAACAATCATTTCAGGAACATCTTCAAAGCCCGGTGCTGGAACTGCCATAGGTTCAGGCTCTGTGACATCTGAAACATCACCAACAATTATTTTTCCTACCATTCCTTGTTCTCGATGTCCAGGAACAGTACAAATGTAATAATAAATTCCTTCTTCGCCTGGAATAAATGATGATTCTCCGCCTTCACCAGGTTTAAGAGGATTGCTAGCTGAAGCAATTTCACTTCCTGGAATTATTCCACTAAATCCATCATCTAATGCAGTCACGCCAAAGGCGTGGAAGGATTTTCCTCCATTTGAAACATCAAAGATTATTTTATCTCCAACATTCGCATGAATCTCTGGATTGTTATCAGCTTCACCAGGTAATGCATTAAACGCAAGTGTTCTAAAATCAGATGATTCGATAAATGAAAGAGACACAGGGATTTCTTTTCCAGTGGATACAACAGTTGGTATTTCTGATACAGCAGCACTTTTCATTACAACTACAGGTGCTGGACTTGAGATCCAATAGTCCCACATGCTAAAGAATATCACACCACCAACAATAACAATGCCAAGCATGATGACCATCATCTTTCCAGCTCTTTCTGGACTTGTCCTAAAGATGGGATGTTCTTGTTCTCCCTTTGGGCGTTCTGTTTCTGGATAACTCAATTATTTCACCTAATCATGATGTGGAGTTTTTTGCTGATATGGATAATAGTATTTTCCGCCCAGTTTAAATGGATCTTCCATATCAGCTGGTTTTCCTTTACCCATACTGTAGATGAAGTTCCCTAACCAAATCGCTGCGCCAGCTGCTAGTAACATTGCGCCGAAAGTAATGATCTGATTCATTGCAATCCATTCAGGGAATGGTGGATAGTCGTAAACTCTTCTTGGCATTCCAAACAATCCAAGAACATGTTGTGTAAAGAATACCAATACGGCGCCAACAAATGAAAGAACAAAGTGAACTTGGCCGAGTTTCTCATGGTACATTCTTCCAGTGACGTATGGGAACATGTAATATGCAAAACCAAATGAACCAAATGCTATGGTGCCCATCACAAACAAGTGGAAGTGGCCTACAACCCAGTAAGAATCATGTGTGATAAAATCTAGTGGCATTGCACTGTTTACTACACCTCCTGCTCCTGCTGCAAAGAATAGTGCGATTCCTCCAACTGACCACATCATTGGTGTTGCAAACTTGATTCTACCTCCCCACATTGTAGCTAAAAAGTTGAAAACGTGCATTGCAGATGCAGGTACTGCTGCCAAAGTTCCAACCATGAAAACTGTTTTTTCTGTAAATGACATGCCTGTTGCATACATATGGTGAGCCCAAGAGGCAAAACTAACCACTGCAAGGAGGACAAAAGCAAAGACGCCTGAGCTATGGCTGAAAATAGGTTTTCTTGAAAATCGTGGAATAATTTCATACATCATACCAATAGCTGGAATTACGAGCACGTATACTTCAGGATGGAAGGTGAACCAAAACATGTGTGAATAAGCAATAGGATCCCCCCCAACTGTGGGATCAAAAAAGCCCGAAACACCAAGTCTATCTGTAAGCAGCATTAGAAGTGCAGCAGCAAATGTAGGAATTGCAACAAGAACAATCAATGAGGAGGATAAAAAGGACCACGCCATCAATGGCATTTTACTTAAGGGTAAATCAGGATGTTTACATTTTAGAATGGTAACTATAAAGTTAATTGCACCAAGAACTTGGGAAACTCCAATTATCTTTAGGCCAAAAATCCACATGTCTGCTGCAGGGGCTGGTGCACTGATTACAGAGTATGGTGGTTGAGCATACCACGTAAAGTCAGCAAATCCCAGCCAAACTAGTACACCTGCTGGAGGAAGCATCCAAAATGCAATTGCATTAAGTTTTGGATATGCCATGTCTTTGTATCGAACCATGATTGGTACAAAGTAATTTCCAACTGCAGATGCAAATGGAAGTATGAAAAGAAAAATCAAAGTTGTACCGTGAACGGTAAACATTCTGTTAAATGTCATAGAATCAGCGATGATTTGAGGTCCAGGTAAGAATAGCTCTATTCTGATTCCTAGAGCAAGTGCACCACCCATAAAGAAGAATGCAAGAGACATAATCAGATAAAGCAAACCTATATCGGTGTGATGAGTTGAAAACATTATTACCCAAATTGGGCGTGGTTTTTGAAGTTCTAGTACCATGTTTTATCCCCATTTGACGAATAGAAGGTTAAAATAAAAAGCGTCAGCGTCAAGTTGATTCCTCCACATAGAGTTTCGCTCGCATGTTATAATGTAACAATCCACAGTATTCTCTACATTGGATTTCATGCTCAGCAACTTCGTCAGGAGCAAACCAAACTATGTTAATTCTGCCAGGAATAGCATCTATCAATACTACATAATCATGAATGTTAAAGGAATGAATGACATCTTTTGAGGTCACTTCGAATTTGTAGGCTTTGCCTTTCTCAACATGAAGTTCCCCAATTTCTATTGTTCCATCTTCATGTTCAAAAGACCAGAACCACTGTTGGGCTGTAACTTTGATAACCTCAGCATCTGCTGGTACATGTTCAACCAGTCTTTCAACATTCCATGCTTCGGCTCCAACCCAAACAAGTAAAGCACAAACAACACCAATGTACACCCATTCTGCCCAATTACCGTGTTCGGACAACTATTTACCAGTCTCCTGTTTCTTCGTACTTTGTTGGTTTAGCGTTAGGATTGGATTCTCTAAATCTCCAAATCAACCAAATCATAGTACCAGACACTACAGCTCCAATTGTAAATGCTACAACCATCATCCTGAAAAAAAGGTTCCAAATTTCAACTCTACGATCAAGGTATTCTCCTGGTTCATCGCCAGCAGCAAATGCATAATTTAATGATGGAATTATGAAAATAATTGTAAACACTACAAGTAGCCCAATTTTGCTCCTCATTCCCAATTGATTTGTGGTGACCTAAAATTTCTATTTAAGGGTTTTTAAGATTTCCAGTTACCATATTTGATCGAACTGGACTGGATCCATTGCATTGATTGCTTTAACTGAAAGTTTCGCTCCCTCTTCTCTAAAAACAGTAAGAGAACCATTTGCAATAATTAATTCGAACAAGGATTGTGGTTTCAAATCCATTACAGTGGCTAGCATTGATTTTATTGGGTCCATATGGGTGACAAGAACCACATTTTCATCATGATGTTCTTTTAACAAGTGGTCAACCATGCTCAAAACTCGTTTTTTAACCTCAGCAAATGTTTCTACCCCATTGTGAGCAATTTCAATTTGGCCTTCATAAAATTTTAAAAAAACATTTCCATGTTTTTCAAAGATTTTATCATATCGTTGTCCAGTAAATTTTCCCATATCAAGTTCTATTAGTCTCTCATCAGTTGTGAAATCAATTTTGTTGTGTTTTGCAACAATTTCAGCAGTCTTTGATGCTCGTTCAATTGGACTAGAATAAATCGCAGAAATTTTCATTGGTTTTAGAAACTTTGCAATAGATTGAGCTTGTTTAATTCCTTTATCGGTTAACGATACACCATCTGTTCTACCTGCCAATACTTTTTCAACATTATTTTTTGCTTGACCATGTCTTAAAAAAATAATAGATCCCAAGATTCACTCGAATTTCAAATAGAGATAATAATAACATTGCCAGACTGAAATAGATGAAAATTGGTATCGTTGGCGGAACTGGTGGAATGGGAAAAGGTTTCGCACTTAGATGGTGTAAAAAACATGATATTTTGATTGGTTCTAGAGATGCAACGCGGGCTGCTGAATCTGCACAAGAATATACAAATCTTGCCAAAGAAGTTCATGGTCAAATTAGTGGTAGTATAGTTGGTAACGACAATGAAACAATTGTAAAAGATAGTGATGTATTGATTCTGTCAATTCAATACGAACACATTGATTCGGTTTGTTCTAAGTTGCTTCCACAAATTAAAGACAGCTGTATTGTTATATCACCAATAGTTCCAATGACTAAAACAGATGTTGGATTTGAGTTCATTCCAATTAAAGAAAAAAAACCATATTCATATCAGCTTGTTGAAAAATATATGAAAAATAAATCAAAACTTGTTTCAGCTTTTCATGTAATTTCTGAAAAAAAATTAGCAAATCCAACTCTAGTTTTAGATTATGATATCTTTGTTTGTGGTGATGATAAAGATTCAGTAGATGTTGTAAATGGATTAATTAATGAAATTGAAGGTTTACGGCCAATTTACTTGGGACCTGGTTCATTGTCTTATTTTACTGAAATGGCGACTCCTTTATTGCTAAATGCAATGATTAAGAACAAGTTGAAGAACCCAGGAATAAAGATAGTATAAATCCATTTTGTAAAATTATGTGCTCAGAGTATTATCGTCGTGGTAAAAACTGGTTTACTGTAATGGGTATTCTTTTCATCATTATGGCGACAGTGGTTTTGGTTAGACAAATTTTGCTTTGGACGCCAGAATTTGTACTTGATTTTTTATTAAACTCTGAAATAACAAATGAAAAAATATCTGTTGGAATGATTGCCTTTGGAGTTTTTATGATAGCTCTAGGATTTAGAAAAAACTATGATCAAACGAGATGACTTTATAAAAACTCAAAAAGTTTTGCGACTTGCAACTATCGATCAAAAAGGAACTCCACATATTGTTCCTGTATGGTACCTGTACAACGCAAAAAAATTCTATATTGGGACAAATACTCGTACTGAAAAAGCAAAAAATATCAAAAAAAACAAACAGGTTGGTTTGTGTGTAGATATAGGAATACAATCTCCGGATATTTTTGGAGTGCTTGGACAAGGTACTGCAAAACTGATTTTGGATAAAAATTTAGTCTCAAAACTTGCAAAAAGAATTCTTTTACGATATTTTAGGTCACTTGAAAATAAATCTGCAAAAGAGTTACTTGATGATACAGATTGTATAATTGAGATAACTCCGAAGAAATTTTCAGTTTGGAGTTACTGACTCATAAAATCTTCAATTTTATTTAATGCGGAATCTAAAGTCTGTAAACTTGGCAAAAACACCATCCTAAAATAACCACTGCCATATTTTGTTCCAAACCCTGAACCATAAACAGTAAGAACTCCTTTTGTTTCTAATAATTTTAACACGAATTCCTTGTCTGAGCTATATCTGTTAGTCTCAATTTTGGGAAAAGCGTAGAATGCGCCTTTAGGATTAGAACAAGATAATCCAGGAATTGAGTTTAGTCTTTTTATAACTAAATCTCTTCTTTTTTTAAGTTCAGATACAAATTCAGTGATATATTCTTGTGGGCCTCTCAGGGATTCGAGGGCCGCCTTTTGAACAGGAAGATTTGAGGCAATTCTAACTCTTGCTAGCTTTGGGAGGTTTTCTCTAATCTCATGTAGTTGTGGCGATTGGTTAAACGCAAGATATCCAATTCTCCATCCTGACATCAAATGCACTTTTGAAAAACCGTTAAGGATAATTACTGGTGAATCTCCTGCAACCTTTCCAATTCCAACAAATTTTTCGTCATAAACAATTTGATCATAGATTTCATCACAGAGAATGTAGAGATTGTGTTCATTTGCTACATCAACTAATTCTTTCAATGATTTTTCGTTAAAGACTGCACCAGTTGGATTATTAGGGCTGATAAGGCAAATGGCTACGGTTTTTGGAGTAATTTTGGAACGAATATCATCAATATCTGGTGTAGAATTATTCAAATCCACAGTAAATTCGACCGGGATTCCACCACGCAGTCTTACATAGGATGCGTAAGGAGGATAATAGGGGCCAGGCAGTAAAACTTCATCACCTTCATCTACAATAGATGAAATTACCATATCGAGTCCTTCAGAGACGCCATTTGTTACAAGAATATCATCTCCGGACACTGAAAGTCCTTTGGCATGTTCTTTTTCAGCAATTGCAGTTCGTAGTTCAGGAAGACCTTCTGATTCAGAATAATAGTTTTCACCATTTCTTACTGCATTGATCAAAGCTTCTTTAACATTGTCTGGTGGTTGAAAACCATATTTTACAGGATCACCAATGTTTAGATATTCAATTTTTTTTCCTTTTTGTTCTAATTTTTTTGCAGCAACTACAATATCTCTAATTGCATATTCAACACCTGCAACTTTTTTTGTTACTTTCAAAGTATCTAGACAGGTATTTTAGCCCGTTAAATTCTTACTTTTTTGGACTCGTAGCACAGTCAGGATAGTGCGGGCGGCTTCGGACCGCCAGGTCGAGGGATCGAAGCCCTCCGAGCCCTGTAATCAAAATCAATTTAACTTATCTTATTTATGATGGTAAAACCATTATTGAATATTGAAAAAACCATCGCTCTTCAAAGTAGGTTTGATTTTGAGTATAATTGGTGTTGTGTGGACAGGATTTGTTTTCTCAGAGGGCGAAAAAATTTCTCAAAGTTTTCATCTAAACATTGCACAAACTGCATCTTTTGATTTGAAATTACAAAATCCAGGAATTGGATTTTACAAAACATCAGTTTCTGATTTAGGTGATGCTGTTTTCATTCAAGTCCTTGATTCTGAGGAAAACATCATGGCTGACAAGAAAATTGAAACAAAGATGGCTGTTAACTATTTTGATTTTGAAAATCCAGGAATTTACACCATAAAGATCACAAACCTATCAGATTATCCCATACCAATTGAAGTTGAGTTTGGAAATACCAATGTTTCTCAGATTAGAAATCCAGCAATTGTTTTGTTTTTGGGATTCGTGTTGATGGTAATTTCAGGATATAGAAAATTGAAAAATTACAAAATCGCGCACCCTGATGAGAAAATCTCATAGAATGGTAAACATAAGATTGTCCCTCCTACAAGTAATGACAGGTTAAAACCAAGCCAACTAATTGAGAAAATTAGGGAAATTATTGAAACAGGGACAAACTTTTTGATTTTTCCATACTTTAGAGATTTTATCATTAAAAATCCACCAAGAGTGGTTAATACTATGCCCAATTCTAATGGTTGGTGGGACCATGAGACTAAACCATCAAGACCAAAAATTTCATGAGAAATGAAATCTGCATAACCAGATACTAGCTGAATTATACAACCAACAAGAAATATTATGATTCCTTTTCTCATATTTCTAGTAACAAATTTTCTAATTACAAGGATTGAACCCAATACTCCGCCACTAGCTGACATTGTAACACCAGAATAAACTACAACATGTTGTATTGTCCAAAAAAACTCAGGTTCTTTCAAAAAGTGTGATATAGCATCCCATATTCCTCCAGAAAGAATAACTATCGGTCCAAAAATTGATAGTATGATAACAAGAGTCAGAGTGGGTTGTGGTTTTAGAATTAAAAAATTTGAAAATTTCTTTATAATAGTTACCACTGACATTTTTAATCAATATTAACTTAAATGATTGGTATTTTTCAAATAAGGGATTACAACTTTTCACCTCATGTGAAAAAATCATTAGCTATATTAGATGAAGATTATCACGAAAACTAATGACTCCTGGAATAGGATTAATGAAAAGAAGGCTTGAAAAAGAAAAAGATGCTATTTCATTGGCGGTTTCTGGAATTGCAAAAAAGTACGACATCGCTGCTGATCAAATCAGTACATTAGAAACAAAATATGGTGAAGATGCTGGAGATTGGTATGTTGCCCTTGGTTGGGAAAATAAAAAAGCAATCATCAAAATGGATTCTGTTCAAGGAAAAATAACTGAAATCAAAGAAATATGATAAAAAAATGTCAAAAATGTAACTCTGAGTTCGAATGTAAAGAATCTCCTTCTTGTTGGTGCTTTCAAGAAGTGAGTCTGAGAAATGATGAAATTAAATTTGATAATTGTGTATGCCAAAAATGTTTGCAGCTTCAATATAAAGAACAATTAACAGGTGTGTAAAACAACTGAAAAGATAGATTGTTGTGATAATCATAATCACGAATACTTTATGAATCACAATCCTTGTGATTGTAATATGGCAAACGCTATTGTTATTGGTGGATCTAGAGGCATTGGTAAAGCAATTAGTGATGGATTGAAATCCATTGGCTGCGATGTTGTTTCTACCTCAAAAAAGGAACTAGATACCTCTGACTTGAACAGTGTGAAAAATTTCATTGAAAATAACAAAACGACTGATATTCTTGTTTTGAACACAGGTGGACCACCAGCTAAAGAATTTGTCTCAGTTACTGAAGATGAGTGGTTAAAGTATCATAATCAATTGTTCTTGGGATTTTGCTTGATCCTGCAAAATATTACAATTAGTGATGGCGGATATGTTTTCTTGATATCTTCTAGTGTAATAAAAGAACCAAACCCAAAGTTAGTAATTTCAAGTGCTTATAGATCTGCCTTCACTAGCGTTTTTAAAATCCTAAGCAAAAAATTTGCAGAACGAGAAATAAATTGTATAAACATAGCGCCTGGCCCCATCAATACGGACAGAACACGAGAATTATTTGAAAACGTAGAAGAATATGAAAAAACACTCCCAATGAAAAGACTTGGGGAACCTGAAGAAATTGGAAACTTTGTAAAATCAATTGTTGAGAATAAAATAAAGTATCTATCAGGTGTTGTGATAACCTTTGATGGTGCTATTTCAAATCATGTATTTTAGAAAATAGTTATTTCTTAAATTCAACATTTGGAACTTCTGGCTGGTTTGGAATAACTATCAAACCACCATCACGTAGCTGATTTATTAGTTGTAGTACTTCCTTTTCAACCTGCTTTCTTTGAAGTCCAGTTTGTTGTGCAAAAAGATCAACGAGTTCTGTTATCTTTCTTTTTCCATTGCAAGATTTCCAAAAGTCAATAATTGCTTGGTTTACCATAAATCCTTGTTCATGTTCATTTGCCAAAACAATTGAACCATCCTCTTGTTTGATTAATTTTCCAACTCCTTGTGGCAGTGCAATTTCATAATCAATTGGAGCTGGAGTTGTCATGCCAGCACCCATATTTTTTAAAGTCTGTTTTGCTTCATCTGACATCTTATCCATTGACCAAGGGGGATCCCAAACAATATCGACTTTAACATTATTCACGCCAGGAACTTTTTTTGCATATCGAGTAACATCTTGAACTAGTGTTTCGTGAAGAGGGCAACCTTGAGTTGTCATTGTCATTTTAATATTAACATCATTACTTGGAGTAACATCAATTCCATAGATTAAGCCCATATCCACAATGTTTAGTGGAACCTCAGGATCCATACATTGTTTTAATGAATTTCGTATAGCATCTGATGTTATATTACTCATATTTTTTATAAGGGTTTCAAAAACAATAAAAGCTTTCTATTAATTAGCTTCGAATAATTTTTTGATGGATTCTTCATACGGTGACTTTGCTACACCTTTTTCAGTAATTATCCCAGTAATGAGTTCTGGGGGGGTCATATCAAAAGCAGGATTGATTACATTGATATCATCAGGTGCAGTTTTCTTGTCCCCAATCCCTGTAACCTCGCTTGCCTTTCTCTGTTCTATGATTACATCATCTGGATTGCTTTTAAGATCAAATGTGCTTAGAGGGGCTGCTACAAAAAACGGAATTCCATGTTGTTTTGCCATAGTTGCAATCTGATATGTTCCAATTTTGTTAAATACATGACCTGTACGTAAAATTCTGTCAGCGCCAACTATTACCTTGTTTACCAAACCCTTTGCCATAGAATATCCTACTGCCGTATCGGCAATGAGACTAACATCTATTCCATCATGTTTTAATTCAAATGCTGTAAGTCTTGAGCCCTGTTGAACAGGTCTTGTTTCAGTAGCTATGACTTTGACCTTTTTTCCATTTTCTTTTGCGGCACGAATTACTCCCAGTGCTGTGCCATATGCTACAGTTGCCAATGCACCTGCATTACAGTGAGTCATGATGGTATCATTATCATCAAATAATTCAGAACCTAGCTTTCCCATGGTCATGTTTGTTTGAACATCTTCATCTGCCATTTTTTTTGCTGTATCAATTACTGATTGTTTTGTTTCAGAAACATCTGAGCCTTTAAGGGCAACAGCCATGATTTTTTCAAGACCCCACTTTAGATTGACAGCTGTTGGCCTTGTTTCAATGAGAATTTTTTTTGCTTCTTCTAGATCTTTAATCAAATCATCTTTTGTTTGGGCATTACTATGAAGAACTGCTAAAGCCATTCCAAAGGCACCTGAAACTCCAATTGCCGGTGCTCCACGAACAACTAAATTTTTAATAGCATCAGCTACCTGATGAAAATCAGAAAATTCTACAAATTCTAACCTGTTTGGAAGTTTGGTCTGATCAATCATTACAACTTTGTTGTTCTTCCACTCAACTGTTTTGAGTGAAGAATGGACTTTTAGCCCTTCCACAAGAATTTAACAGAATTGGACTATATTTAAAATCAATTACTTTTTGTATACTTTTTTTCTATGTCCAACACTCAATATAACTAAATGATTTTAGTTTTTTTGGTATTTTTTTGCAGTTGATTTTGCATCTTTTACCTTTGATGCATATAGGTTGTTAATCTCACCAATCATGTTTAGTGTTTCATTATTGATAAGGTCTAAATTTTCTACCACACAATGTCCTCCTATGAAACCTGGATACATCTTCGGTCTGTTTCCAAGGAATTTTTGTATTTCATCAGAAAATGACCACATTTCATCATAATCAACGCCATGTTTTTTTGCAATCATGTTGCTGATTTGTGCATAATTAATCAGCCAGCCGAAGTATGAGGTGTCAACAATAATCTTTGCAAGCTCTAAGGTTTTTGGATTTGACATCTTTTTTGTTTTGACTTTGCACTT
>SDBU01003196.1_pt1 | contig 21046 bp, 16 predicted proteins | sample 2277071 | NCBI WGS metagenome assembly SDBU01 (sample SAMN10397929, study PRJNA504765) | marine sediment metagenome | isolation source: marine sediment core GS08_GC12, 126 cmbsf | place: Arctic Ocean: Gakkel Ridge, Loki's castle | collected 2008
GTCATATCTGGCAGCGGAGAAAAGGCCTTCTCAGCAGGAGTGGATGTGGTTGACCATACAGAAGATAAAGTAGAGAAAATGCTTCAAGTCTTCCATGATATCTTCCGCAACCTGCACAAATTAGATCAAGTGACCATAGCCGCCTCTAAAGGATTAACCTTAGGCGGAGGATGCGAGATTGCTATTTTTTGCGATTTAATTTTTGCGGCTGATAATTTGAAAATCGGACAGCCTGAAATAAAACTCTGTGTATTCCCCCCAGTTGCGCTGCTGATGCTGCCTCGCCTTGTGGGATTAAAAAAGGCTTCAGAGCTCCTCTTAACCGGAAAGATTATTGAAGCCCAAGAAGCTGAACAAATCGGTTTGATAAACAAAGTCGTTCCCCTAGCCTCTTTTGATTCGGAGCTCGAGAGTTTTATCCAGCCCTTTACAAAATTGAGTCTGGTTGGGCTGAAGTATTCAAAGAAAGGAATCAACCTGGGTTTAGAGACAAACTTTTTAGATGGATTAGAAAGACTTGAGAAGATCTACCTTGAAGAGCTAATGACATCTGAAGATGCTCATGAAGGATTGAAAGCCTTTACGGAAAAAAGAAAGCCTCTCTGGAAAAACAAATAAAGGAGGAAGAAATGAAAGCAGCCGTATTTCATGAGCCTAACAAGCCTCTCTCAATTGAAGAGGTTGAAACCCCAAAGATAGAACCGAACGAAATTCTGGCAAAAATCGCAGCCTGCGGGGTTTGCAACACGGATTTACATTATATAGACCACGGTGTTCCTACCTTTAAAAAGCCGCCGATAATCCTGGGTCACGAACCTTCTGGCGTTGTGGAGGAAGTTGGTGCAGATGTAAAAGACTTTAAGGCTGGTGATAGAGTCCTCATTCCGCCTGTTTTTTCTTGTGGTTACTGCATTAACTGCCGCCTGGGTCGAGAGAATATCTGTCTTAACATGGTCATGTTGGGGAATCATATTGATGGCGCTTATGCTGAATACACCAAAGCGCCAGCCAAAGACTGCCAGCACCTCCCCGAAGACCTCCCCCTTGAAGAATCAAGTATTATTGCCGATGCCATCTCTACCCCCTTTCATGCTGTTAAAAACAGGGCTAAAGTCCAGCCCGGCGACTCAGTCGTCGTCTTTGGCTGCGGAGGAGTGGGCATTAATGTTGTTCAAGTAGCAGCAGCTGCTGGAGGTTCTGTCATTGCGGTGGATATTGTGGATAAAAAATTAGAAATGGCCAAGAAGTTAGGCGCCCAGTCTACGATTAACGCCTCAGGCAAAGAAGATAAGGCGCTTCTCAAAGAAATAAGAGCTCTAACTGGAGGCGGAGCTGACATTGCCATCGAAGCCATCGGAAATCCAAAGACAATAGAGTTAGCCTCAAGCTCTGTCAAAGCAGGGGGTCTTCACTGCCAGATAGGCTATACCCATCACAGTGTTTCCCTTAATGCCGGGAGGCTGATGTTTCGAGAAATCGAAATTAAAGGTTCCTTAGGCTGTCGACCTGTGGACTATCCAAAGATCATAGAGATGGTAAGAACTGGAAAAATTCAGCTTGAGCCCGTGGTTACTCATAAGTTTAAACTCGATGATATAAACGATGCTTTTGATTTGATGAGAAAAGGCGAATCTCTAAGGTCTATTGTCATGCCTTAACTTAATTTAGTTGTTTATGTCTAAATTATTAAGATAAGAGCTCCACTAATTTATAATATTATAAAGATTAACCCACAATAAAAAGAAAGACCTTAAATTAAATAAACTATTTCCCTTTGAATTTGCCTTTTCTCTTCTCCAAGAAAGCAGAAACGCCTTCTTTTTTATCTTCTGTGGTGCAGGAAAGAGCATGAAGATAGGATTCAAGGGCAAAACCTGAAGCTGTGTCCCCTTCCTGGCTTCTGTTCACTGCTTCTTTGGCGTATCTAACTGCCAAGGGTGGTCTTGAGGCTATTTTTTTAGCAAGTTCCATCGCCTCTTCCTTCAATTTCTCTGGAGGAAAAACCTTGTTTACAAGCCCAATTCTGTAGGCTTCCTGGGCGTCGATAAAATCACCAGTAATTATCATCTCCATGGCTCTGCCCTGCCCTACTAAGCGAGGCAAGCGCTGGGTTCCCCCGTCTCCTGGAATAATCCCCAGCTTGACCTCTGGGGCTCCAAACTGAGCCTTCTCCGAGCAGACTCTGATGGAACAGGCTAGAGCCAGCTCCAAGCCTCCTCCTAGGGCATATCCGTTGACCGCTGCTATGACAGGGACATGTAGATTTTCAATGCGCGAAAAAATCTCCTGTCTTTCACGCGAGATCCTCCGCCCTGATCTGGCATCCCGGTCAACAAGCTCATTTATATCTGCTCCTGCCACAAATGCCTTATCTCCTGCTCCCGTTATTACAATCACTCTCAATTCATCATCATTTTTAATATCGTCAAGAAGTAGACTCAATTCAACTATCAATTCCTGCGAAATTGCATTCATTTTCTCCGGACGATTGATGGTCAGGAGACCGATATTATCTTTTTTTTCGTACTTGAGAGTCTTATACATAATCTCACTCCTTCTCTAATATTCAAAAATATATACATCCAAAAGGTGGGCTTGATAAATCAAGCCCCTACAGAATAAATTCAATATTAATAATGTAGATTTAACAAATCATATCCTCATAAATTCATTCAAGGTGGGCTTGATAAATCAAGCCCCTACAGAATAAATTCATACAGATTTAAACAAAAGCTTTTATTCCGAGTTCAATGGCACCAATGATTAGCTGTTGAATCTGAGAAGTCCCCTCATAAAGGGTATTGATCCTGGCATCCCGGTAGAATCGCTCCACATCGTATTCACCAGAGAAGCCATAGCCCCCGTGAATCTGAACGGCTTTATATGCTACCCTGTTTACCATCTCGCTGCAGTAGTATTTGGCGATACATGTTTCCCTGGTATTAGGGAGTCCTTTGTTTTTCATATCTCCCGCACGGTAGACAAGGAGCCGCCCTGCTTCGCATTCAACAACCATATCTGCAATCATCTGCTGGACGAGCTGGAAGCTGGCAATTGGCTTTCCAAATTGGATTCGTTGTTTGGCGTATTCTTTGCAGATATCAATACAGCCCTGAGCAGAACCGACACAGCCGGCAGCCACCGTGAAGCGCCCAGAATCAAGGGTTCCCATGGCAACCTTGAAACCCTTGTTGACTTCCCCTAAAACATTTTCTTTGGGAACGCGACAATTCTCCAGGATGATCTCACCTGTATTGGAGGCGCGAAGTCCCAATTTATCATGGAGATCATTTGTCGAAAATCCCTCCATCCCCTTCTCTACCAGAAAGGCTGAGATGCCTTTAGCCCCTGCCTCTTTGTCTGTTTTGGCATAGACAACAGCTACATCAGCGATTCCGGCGTTGGTAATCCATGTTTTTTGGCCATTAAGCACATAATGATCTTTCTCTTCTTTAGCAGTTGAGGTCATGCTGGCAGGGTCGCTTCCAGAATTGGGTTCGGTTAGACCAAAACAACCAATCCACTCTCCGCTGGTCAGCTTAGGAAGATATTTTTTCTTTTGTTCTTCATTACCAAATTTAAGAATGGGGAGCTCAACAAGGGATACTTGCACAGAATAAGTCCCTCGAAGAGATGAATCCACCCTTCCTATCTCCTCCGCCACTATGGCATGGCTAATAAAATCAAATCCTGCTCCCCCGTATTCGTCGGGGATAGGTGTGCCCATAAATCCTAGGTCAGCCAATTTTTTAAAAAGATCGCGAGGAAATTGAGCTTTTTTATCGTTTTCACTAGCCACAGGAGCAATCTCTTCTTTGGCGAATTTGTGAATAGTCTCCTGTATCATTTTTTGTTCTTCATTAAAATCAAAGTCCATGACTGGCTCCTTTCAAATTATCTAATATTATTAAAATTTGACACAGCGTCTAATATTTATAGAATCCTTCCCCTGATTTTTTCCCCAATTTTCCATCGGCAACCATTTTTCTAATTACATCTGGCGGCTTGTATCTTTCATCCTTGAATTTTTCATACAGCGTCTCCATTTTTGCCAGATGGATATCCAGACCGATCATATCAATGAGGGCTAAAGGACCCAGGGGATGACCAGCTCCAAGCTTCATGGCTTCATCAATATCCTCAGGAGAAGCTATGCCCTCGGAATAAACAACCGCCGCTTCATTCAACAGCCCTGCAAGAACTCGGCTGACTATGCCAGCCGGAGCTTCCTTAGCAGTCGTAATCGGAGTTTTACCCAGATTTTCTGCAAACTTTTTTGCTGTGGCTATGGTTTCCTCAGATGTTTTTTCCCCGCGGATAATTTCAACCAATTTCATGATGACAGCCGGGTTGAAGAAATGCATGCCAATAACCTTATCAGCTCTGGAAGTGGCTGAAGCAACTTCACTTACTGAAAGGGCTGTGGTGTTTGTGGCTAAGATTGTTTCAGGTAAGCAGATAGAATCCAGTTTCTTGAATATCTCTTTCTTAACTCCGAGATTCTCAGAGACGGCCTCTACGACAAAATCACTTTCTTTTGCCATATCCAAATCTGTAGACCAGTTCATTCGAGACAGAACCGATTCCATCTCCTCTTGAGTAATCTTTCCTTTCTCTACTCTTCTGCTTAAGCCTGCCCTGACTTTTCCTTTGGCTTTCTCCACTATCTCCTCAGAGATATCTACGACAGTCACTTCATAACCCTTCTGCGCACATAGTTGTCCTACACCAGCGCCCATGATTCCAGCACCAACCACAAATGGTTTTTTTATATCCATCGCTATCCCTCCATTTTTAGATAAAATATCATGATATTAAGACAAAATATTCTTGTTTCCTATGAGATTGCCACGCTCCCTTCGGTCGCTCGCAATGACAATCTCAATCATCTTATCTTTGTTGTGGGCTTGATAAATCAAGCCCCTACATAAGGGAAAATCTACAGCAAGAAAAAAGTAGCCTGTCCCCTTTTCCTTCATTGCCACCTAAGAGAGTCTCTCTATTACGATGGCTACACCCTGGCCTCCTCCGATGCATAAGCTTACCAAACCCATATTCTTATCATTGCTTTTCAGAGCATAGATCAAAGAGGTCAATATTTTTGCTCCAGTTGCACCCACAGGATGACCAAGAGCTATGGCTCCCCCATGGACGTTAACCTTGGAGCGATCCCATTTTAGCTCCTTCTCCACCGCTAAGATTTGAGCCGCAAAAGCCTCATTAAGCTCAATAATATCGATGTCCTTAAGTTCGAGCCCTGCTTGCGTTAAAGCCTTTGAAACAGCTGGTACTGGCCCTATTCCCATAATCGCAGGATCAACTCCAACATGAGCGTAAGAGACAATCCGGGCTAAAGGCTTAACTCCGAGCTCCGAAGCTTTCTCTTCTTTCATGACCAAAACGGCTGCGGAAGCATCACAGAGGGCACAGCTGTTTCCTGCAGTAACCGTTCCATCTTTTTTAAAAACAGGACGAAGTTTTGACAATTTCTCTGCTGAGACTCCCTCCCTTGGGATTTCTTCTGTATCGAAAATTTCTGTCTTTCCTTTTCCTGCAGGAACCTCAACAGGAAGCACTTCCTCCTTGAATTTACCTTCCTTTATTGCTGTGACGGCTTTGTCCTGGCTTTCTGCGGCAAAAGCATCTTGTTCTTCACGGCTGATGCTATATTTCTCAACGAGGGCTTCTGCTGTCATTCCCATCAAATGCCCGGCCAAAGGGCACATAAATCCATCTTGATGCATGATGTCGATTAATCTGCCATCTCCCATACGATTACCCCATCTCGCTCCACCTGCAATATAAGGGACCTGGGAAGTATTCTCAGCTCCACCTGCTAAAACAGCTTCTGCGTCCCCAGCTTTAATCATTTGGACAGCGAGAGAAACAGCCCGCAGAGAAGAACCGCAGCGCTTGTTGATCGTAAATGCAGGAACTTCATGAGGCAACCCTGCTTTTACAGTTGCAAGACGCCCTATATTTGGACCGAGTCCAGCCTGCCAGCCAGTGCCGAAGACCACTTCATCCACATGCTTAGGTTCAATCCCAGCTCTTTGAACTGCCTCTTGAAGGGCAAGAGCTCCCAACTCTACGGCAGAAACTTTTTTAAAAGCACCACCGAATCTGCCTCCGGCGGTTCTGACCGCGCTGGCGATGACAATATCACTCATGGATAACCTCCCATTCTATTTGCTTATTATTTGAAGGATTGATTAAAAGATTTACTATTATAATCATCACCTCTTGAAAGTGTCAATAAAATAACTCTTTTATTTCTTTTCTTTCTTTGTTCTGCGAAATAGCTTTAAAAATAAGTGGGGTCAGGTCTTGCTTTTTGCCTATCTTGAAAATCTCATAGAAATGCATTAATGTTCCATTGCAAGGATGAAAGCAACTTTGCCAAAGTTGACCTCACGCAAAAAATATAGTATTTTTATATTTATAGTATCATTTATATCGAATTATTATTGGTCCTATAAAATTACGAAAAGGAGATTCCCGATGTTAAAGAAAAAAATTTTGGGCTTAAGTATTGTTCTATTTATTGCTTTGAGTATTTTCTACTGTGGCGGTGGAGGTAATGGAACGCCAGATATACCAGAGACAGAGATATCAGATCCTTCTTTTTCGACTGATATTCAACCAATCTTCACCAGCAATTGTGCTCTTTCTGGCTGCCACAACAGCACTGCCCAAGAAGGATTGATCTTGCTGCAAGGCCAGGCATACACAAATATAGTTAATGTCGATTCAACTCAGGACACTCAGCGACCGGTCAGAAAACTAGTGCTTCCAGCCGATGCTGCAAACAGCTATCTGGTAATAAAAATTGAAGGTAACCAGACTGTTGGCGATCGCATGCCACAAGGAAGAAGCGCCTTAAGCAGTGTTAGGATTAATAACATCAAGAACTGGGTTAACAGAGGAGCCAAGAATAACTAATAATAATTCATAACATTAATTTTTGGGGGAAGAAAGATGAAGTTCAAGTCTAGACAATTTTTCTTTATTTTCTTCATAGGTTTGGTTTTAATCTTCTCTTTAGGTTTTAAACTTCCAAAAAAACCATCTTTAGTACAATCCGCTGGTGCCGCAGAGGGCAGGCTTCAGGAAGAAGTGACGACTATACTCAAGCGAAACTGCAGTGTTTCAGATTGCCACAGAGGAACTTATCCCAGGATGAATTTGAATTTGGGAGAAGATAAATTCCTAAAGTCTCTTTTAAACATCCCAAGCCAGGAAACCCCTTCACTGAAATTGGTCGATAAAGAAAATCCGGAGCGAAGTTATCTTTTAATGAAAATAAAGGGAGATAAAGCAATTGTGGGAAGACGCATGCCTTTAGATTCTCCTCCTCTAAGAGAAGGTGAAATCAAGATTATTGAAGACTGGATTTCAAGCCTAACTACAGCTCCTTTCGAAAAGGAAAAAACATTAACTCAAATAGATAAAACGGCACCAGAAACAAAGTCTGAGCATGAAAAAAAAGGGATTAGAAAGCCTGCCTTTTGGGGAACTCGACTTATAAATCTCCCCACCACTCAATCCATAGGAAAAGGACGATTACTCTTCAGAATATCCCACCGCTTCTATCCGGCAATAGGAAGCGGATATGATTCATTTTATGGGCTGGATGGACCAGCTGTGATTCTTTTAAGTTTTGGCTACGGATTAAGGGATAATCTTGATCTAACTCTGGCACGCACTAAATTAAACAAAGAAGTGGAACTCTCGCTTAAATGGGTGATATTTGAACAAGGAAAAATATTAACGCTGCCTTTTTCAGCGGCTCTAAATCTCGGAGGAAGTTTAGTTACTCAATCTCAGCCAGATAGTAAAGTTTTTCGTGCTGATAATATGAAATTCAACCTCCAAGTTATCCTTTCCCATCAAGTGAGTAACACCCTCTCCTTTGTCCTTGTTCCTGCTTATTCTTCTAACACCAATCACTGGGATTCTTCACCAGAAGGGACTTTTGCTCTGGGAACAGGTGGAAGATGGATGATATTTAATGATTTTTCAATCATATGGGAATGGATTCCTGTATTAGCCGGATATAAAGACAATTCTAACGGTTGGGGATTGGGAATCGAAAAGAAAATCGGGGGGCATGTTTTTCAGGTTTTCATTCTTAACTCAACAGGATTAACATCCGATCAATTCATCCCAGGAGGAGATTTTAGATTAAAAGATTGGGATTTTCGAATCGGATTTAATATTTTCCGAAAATTCTAATTTTGTTTTTTCCTTGAGTCAATTCAAGATCTTATTTAATACAAGAGGATAAATAGGATACTCTCGGAATAGATCCTTATGTTTAAAATAAAAATCCGCTTGTTCTACTTTTCATGAGCAATATTATCATTCTTATAATCATAAAAATAATTCCGCCCGCCAAGGCAATGGAATAAATAGTGAGGAATATTGTATTCAGAAGGGGGATTGTCTTGAAGGTTACCTGAGGAAAAAAGAGATCCAGTATGGTTTTTCCAAATAAAATGATCATGATGGTGATTCCTATAGCAGACCTGTAGAGATACTCCTTCGCATTTTCCATATCTACAGAATCCAGGATTATCAGGGGGTAAAGTAACCAAACTGTTATGATCCATAAAACAATGACAAGGCCAAACGCTATTTCCTTCTTGAACTTCATGGATTTTGTGCTTTCCCTTTTTTGTTCAATATTCTTCTTCTATCTTTTTTACAATGTATAGTAAAGGAAAAAAATAGATAACCACCCATTTCTCCCTTTTCGTTGACACTTTCTAATGGGACAGTACCGACCAGAATATAAGGCCTTTGATTATCCAGAATTATCCAGGCGCCTTAAAAGAAGCGAATATACAGATGCGCTTTGATTAGCTCGAAAGTATGGCCTAAACCGTCTCTCCGTATAATAAAATCCGCATAAAATCGTTGGTTTTGCAAAAAAATCGTCAGAAAATAATCAATTTAATCCCATGAAGCTTGCCAATGATCTGTTCGGGGGTGTATCTCCTTCTGCCAAGATGCCTTTCCTTTCCTATAACCAACATCCTAAGACAATAACTGTGGCGATTTTAAGGGAGGAAGTCACCTTAACACAAGGTCACTTTAGCGCGAGGTAAATTGCATACTCCAGATTCAGAGTGAGCACTGACAAGATTATCGCCGCTAAGGTCACGGGCACACCAAGCTTTATGTACTGCCAGTATGAGATCTCGACTCCCTTGCTGCGCAGAATCCGGAACCACATGAGTGCTGCGAGCGAGCCGATAGGAAGCATCTTAGGACCGAGGTCTCCACCAATCAAGGCAGAGAAGGCCAGCATACGCGTACTGACATCCGCCAGGCTTAAGTCACGAATTGCCATAGCCATCATACCTGCAACTGGATGATTGTTCATAAACGCCGAGCAGATTCCCGCAATGAAGCCTGTTACGAATGTTGCCACCTGTTCTCCCGGCACCAAGGCCTTAATGATGAGGTTGCCGATAATGTCAGTAAAGCCCGCGGTTCGGAGCCCGTTAACGACGATGAAAATCCCAACTACAAAGATAATTGCGTCCCAGCCGATTCCTCTCGTAATCTCTACCAGTGAACCGCGCCCAAGTGTTTTATAAACAATGGCAAGCGCTATGGCGCCTGCTGCGGCTACGTACGCGGCAGGAACCCCAGTCAGCTGCTCTGAAAAGAACCCGAAGAGCGTAAGCAACAGAACCACGCCGCTGGCAATCATGAAGCCGGAGCTTGCGACTTTGATCTCGCTCTGCGGCTGTTTTCGACATCTCACCGGAATCGACCGCCTGAAGAAAAATCGCATGCCGAAGTAAGTAACGATCATGCTCACCACTGCGGGGATAGCCATCCACTGAGCATACTCGACAAATCCAATCCCGAACCAGCCCGAGACAATGATGTTGATAGGATTGCTTATTACGAACGCACCGACGAGGTTTGAAACATAGAGGACTGCGAAGTAGTAAGGCACTTTGTTTACCGCTTTCCAGGACTCATCTGCAATTTCCTCGATCAAATGGTAGACCATGGGAGTGAGGATTAGGACCGCCGCATCATTGGTGAATAGGGTGCCTATTATTGCCCCTGTGAAGAAGAGATATGTAAAGAGTCTGAGACCGTTACCATTTGCCGCCCTTGCTATCCGCCAGGCAAGGAGTTGGAAAAATCCAATCCTCTCTGCAATCAGAGTAATGACCATGAGACTGACGATGGTAAGGACCGGCAGCGCAAGAAATCCGATTGTTTGGTACAGAGCTGACCGTGGAAGCAAACCGGCGATCACGGTCAGAACCGCGCCAATGATTGCTGCCTTCGCTGGCTCGATTCGAAGGCGATAGAGGACAGGCCGCGAAAGCGATAAGCCGACTGTCAGCGCGAGAACCGAAAGCGACGCGATAAGCAGCAAGTTAAGATTCCTCCTGATAAAAACATCTCACTTTCTCTACTATCTAATTTTTCCTCACAAAGATAATACACTTATCCACCTACCACCTTAAACACATAAGGCTCTAATAGGTTGCAAAGGTTTACACTTTAGCGCCCAGCAGGGAGTCCCAGCACTAAATTTCGATTCAGGATGGCTTCTTCGAGCGTCGGGCCCGATGTTATAAGGTCGTGATACCTTACCGCAAAGATCTTTAACTGGGGCGACTCATTCTGTAACGAATTCGACCAGATCGTCTCCAGATACAACAGGTCGCCACCAATAGGTAGAAGAAAAGTACCTCCCCGGATCACTTCAGAGGCGTGTCGGATCCACATCGTTACCTGCTGGTGGACAGGGCGATCATTACACACATAGGAATCGTTTTGTTCGGGCCCGGGTACGAATACACCCTGTGGAATCCGCAGACTAATGAGTCTTCCATAGTCTTCTGGGTCCTGAAAAGCAATTATGAGAGAGCGCAGGTTCCTTGCACCTTCGGGAGTGAAAGGCATAAGCATGACGTATTTCAGCTCACCAGGATTGCCCCCATTGATGCCGTTGGGGAGATCTGCTGGATCGAGGAGTATATTGCGCCCTTCAGAAGAAAAAGTAAGCTGGTCGCCGGTCCCAAATCCGGTCAGGCCGCGGCCCAGGGAGCCGATCACTTCATCGGCATCGTCCCACAGATCTTCGACATTGTAAAACTCGATAGGATGTTTCTGGTGATACCTCTTGTAGATGTCATCAAATTGGATGTGAAACCACTGCAGCGGATAGGTTAGTTGAGCTTTGACTTCCTCCGGCATGGCAGAAATCGGCTCAAAGAGGTCGTCATAAATCTTCGCCCATGTGTTGACTACTGGATCATCGGCTATCTTGTAGAAATGCACTTTTCCACTGTAGGCGTCGATAGTAATCTTTACAGAATCCTCGGCATAATTGATGATCTTCTCCGGGAATTTCTCCACAGCTCGTTCATCAGCCTTGTCACCTAAAACCTCACGGAAAGAGTAAGGATACTCCTTGCTGGTTGTGAGGCCGTTGATCATCCACAGAACCTTTTTGTCGGCTATGAACGCATAGACATTGCTATCGAGGAAGAGGAAGGGTGCGATACTACTCACCCTTGTAACCGGAGTGCGGCGGATATGGACGCGCGTTTTCTTGTGGTCGATGTAGCGTGAGAAGAGAAAGGCGGTCACGTCCTTTGTGTGCAGCGCGAAAATCACGCGCCGGAAGATGGAGCTTACGGAGAGCCCGTCTACGAGACCCTCGGGAAAGGCAAACTCCCGGCGGCCCTGTTCGGTCGCGTAATCGAACTCCTTAAGGTATTTGATATTTGTTAGCACGTAGTCGTCTTTGGCGCCTTCCCCGAAATAGATACGAGGCTCATGATCAAACGCAGGATGTGTCCCCTTCGGAGGCACATCTTTAACCACGTACTCCGGGCTTCCCATCTCGTCTACGCGGTTGGCAGGGCTCATGACGAGTCCCATTCCATGGGTAAGAAGTAGAGCAGCAGATCCCCAATATTGGAGCCACTCCTGCCGCCCAACAAACGCCAGCGAGGGAAGCTCACGAACAGCGCTGACAAACATGCGCTTCTGTCCATCGACCTTATAGCGAACACCATCTACTGATAGAAAATCATAGTAGGGACGCAGCTGTTGTTGCTGCTTATAGATTTGAAGCATGGGGCCAAATACCATGGTCGAATCGGAAACATTGATGCGATCATAATGATGAAGGTCAGGTGGTTCTTCGAGATAGGATACCCAGGTGGGCATATAAGGGACATTCTGTAATGTCTTGCTGGCAAGTAGAGTTTCAGGGAGCAGGGGCTCCTCAGGAAGTACCCACTCATGGACCTCTATTTTATCGAGGCGATAGGCTCTATTCGTGGCTTCTATGTGGCGGTTGATGTATTCAAGCTGTATGTAAGGTTCATTGGGCATCACGGCAATACTGTCTCTTATTAGCACGCAGAGCGAGAAGCAAACCAGAAGCACTAACAGCCCTGCACCAATCATCAGCGGCGCACGAAGCAATCGGGCCGCCTGTCCGGCAGGCGGTAGGTCTTTAGGGTTTGAATTGCTGGTAATCCTTCCGTAACACTTGCTGACACGCTGAAGAAAAATCGCCGCCATTAAAGTTAGCGCGGCTACAACAATAGTCGCGAGGTGGATTCTGTTGAGGCTGGAGAAAATCCCTGTCAGATCCAGGTAGTCCGCACCCGTACGAACCCCGGAATCCTCGTTGTTTTTAAGCAACAGCCCGTAACGACTCAGGTAGGTGTGGACCACAGCAACCGCACCGAAACAGTAGAGAAGAACGCGAGCGTACAAAGGTGAGAGGAACAGGCATACTTTTGTTCCGATTCTTATCCGGGGCTTTTGCAGCAGGCGCTGTGAGCTTAGCTCGTTTGATCGTGCTACGAGAAAAGCTACTGCCCCGAGCATCATCATGATCTCGAGCGCGGCGAGAGAAATTCTCAATGTCGGCAGGATATAGACATAAAATCCTATATCCTTGCCAAATACAGGATCCATCTTGCCAAAAGGAATGCCATTGAATGCAAGAAGAAATTGCTGGTAGTATTTAGCAATCAACCATCCTGCGAACATACCTATCCAGATGCCGAAATGAATCGCAGACTTCCTCAGCACTCGGCTCATAGCGTGCACCCGCACAGGGATGTAGATAGACGCAGCTACGGCAATGCCATAAATCGCGAAGAGAAAAATCTGCACTCTTACGTTGGTCCAAAAGACAGACTGAAAACCGAGAGATTGGTTAAACCAGTATTGGACGAAGTAGTCGGGTATGGCATTGGCAATTATGAGGGCATATACCACCCATATCCATAAGGAAAAGGATCGCCACAGTACACGCGGCTGGGGGATGAAAGGAAGAAGACCGGTAATTTTGCCGATGCCTGTGCCGGCCCCGATGCCGATTTCCGCATTTAGGTTAGGGCTATCGACGCCCGAATTACTATTTCTGGTACTTGATTGTTCAATCATGTTCCGTCCTGGATATAAGCGATACACCTAATTCATCTCCAGGATTAGACGTCTGGAGTACTCCTGCCTTACTTCTGGCGGCAGATTGAGCGAAGAAATTCCGCCATGTATCGAGAATACTCGGGCATTTGTTAATAACCAAAGAAAGCATGAAAAAAATCAGAGTTAAGCCGTTGATTAGCATCGAATCGAGCAGGGTGACTGTTGTTGCATTAAGGTAACCCTCCCCAAAAACCCGGAACATGAACACCGAAACAATCTCGTAGATGCCGAAGCTCGCAAAGGTATAGGGGATGATTCTGGCAATATTGGCTACTGCAATTACTATCGCAAAATGGACAAAGATCATGTCCTTCATCAGCACATAGTCATCCATCGGAGAGGAAAAAGCCTGCTTGATCGACCAGTAGCCGATAATCTCTATTACTAAGATGACTGCAGACAGCAAACCAAGCCCAATCAGTAACCGTGGTTTCTTGCGCACTTCCATAATAGCTTGAACCAATGCTCTTCCATTGAATGCCTCCCAGACACGTCCAGGAATATTATATCGCTTAGTTTTGCGCCTGGAAGGCCCGAGAGGCCGGGTCAAGGTTACAACCGCGGCAAAAAGCAGGGCGCTCCAGATGAATGGCTCAACGGCACCCTCCCAACCGAGATAGATGAATCCTGCCAGGAGAATAGCGGTTATTCCGATGACTTCGAAGACGCGGTTGAAATAGACGACGCTTATCGCGGCTTTATCGGGTGCCCCATTTTTGGCCAAAGCTTGTGCTGTACCCAGGTCGCCAGGTCCGAAGGGAAAAAAGAGGTTGATTCCGCGGCCAAAGAAGTAAGTAGAAATTAGACCGTTCGCAGAGGGGGGAATGCTGAAGTGGCTCAAAAGAAGTCGTTGCCTGATTCCGCGGAGAAGCAGGGCAATAGCGACAAAGAGAATAGCTATAGAAAAAGGTGCCCATCCAAACTTTCGATTGGATACTGAGACCAGATCCAGATCGACCTTGAGCAATCCTTCGCCAACATCCGCAACCTTGACGATGCTCAGGTCTGCGAGTTCGTCAAGAATACGGAAATTAGCGGATATCTCAAGGATGCCCTTCCGGAAGGCCACAGCATCCCACGGTGAAGGGCCATCAGCCTCGGGCAGCAAGATCATGAAAATGAAGAGCATCAGAATGAATGCGAGGGCATATCCCCACCCCACGGATACCGTTAAAGATCCACGCTTGCCAGATGCAACAAGCATGTCAGACGTCATGTTCTCTTTAGCGGACTTGGATTTTGTCATTTTACCTCCTCTTCGGTTGCTGTGGCTGCAACTTTGGTGATCCTTTTACCCTCTGCCTTGCCTTCCGGGGAAGCTCGCGGAACCATGGGAGCTCGTTGGCCCTCTGCTCCTCAGCTTCCGTAGTCTCGAGAACCCGAATTGCTTCCTCAAGGGTTACGCCCATTGTGGTGCGCCCTCGATAGACGACTGAGAAGAGCTTGATTTGAGGCATCCGGTTCTGCAGCGAGACTATCCAGAGAGGTTCTATATAGATCAAGTCACCTGCTATGGGCAACAGGAGGGTGTGCCCCCGGACTACTTCTGAACCATGCCTGACCCAGAGTGTAATTTGTTGGTTGACCTGGGCATCGTTGTCGATGCTCGTGTCAGCCTGTTCCGGGCCTGCAATGAATACGCCTTGCGGAATCCGGAGGTTGAGCAGTTCGCCATAATGCCCCGGGTCCTGTAACGCAATCACCAGCGAGCGGAGGTTTCTGGCACCTTCGGGAGTGTAGGGCATCACCATAGCAAATTGAAGTTCACCGGGATCGCCAATATCTGAACCAGGGGGAAGATCGGCCGGGTCCAACAGGATGTTGTAGCCTTCATAAGAGAAAGTCATCTGATCTCCGGTGCCGAATTCGACCAGGCCAGCACCAAGAGATCCAACGACTTCATCGGCGTCATCCCAGAGGTCCTCAGCGTTGTAAAACTCTATAGGGTGCTGTTGATGATACCGTTTGTAGATATCATCGAACTGGATGTGAAACCACTGCAGCGGATATGTCAGTTGAGCTCTGACATCATTCGACGCAGCAGAAATCGGCTCAAATAGGCCTGGATATACCTTATCCCAGGTTTTTATTATCGGGTCCTCGGCGATTTTATAAAAGTGCACTTCTCCTGTATAGGCGTCCATGCATATTTTCACAGAGTCCTCAGCGTAATTGATGATCCTTTCCGGGAACTTCTCCACGGCACGCTCGTCTGCCTTGTCACCAAATATCTCACGGAAAGAGTAGGGATAGTTTTTCGTAGTGGTAAGTGCATTTACCATCCATATAATTTTTTTATCTGCTATAAAGGCATATGGATTACTATCGAGAAAAAGGAAAGGAGTAATGCGCCTTATTCTCTGCATGGGTGTACGGTATACGTGAATACGGGTCCGATTATGATCAATAAAGCGCGAAAAGAGGAATGCAGTGATATCCTTCGTGTCCAGAGCGAAAACAAGCCTTTTGAAGAATGAATCGACCGGGATACCGCTTTTTATTTTGGGAGGATAGACATATTCTTTTCGAGATTGATTGGTTGCGTGGTCAAATTCCTTCAGATAACGGATGTTGGTCAGGATATAATCGTCCTTGGCACCTTCACCGAAATAGATACGTGGCTCAGCTTCGAAGAGGGGGTGTGCTGCTTCGGGAGGGACACTATGCAGAACGTATAGGGGACCGCCTTCATCATTTATCTGATTGGCCGGGCTCATCACGAGTCCAAAGCCGTGAGTGTACATGAGGGCAGCACTTCCCCAATGCCTCAGCCATGTTTTTGGACCCTGTAAGCCGCGAGAGGGAAGTTCGCGTACAGCACTTGCATACATCCGCTTTTCTCCATCGATTGTATAACGTACACCATCAACAGAAATTAATTTGTAGTAGGGGCGTAACTGTTGTTCCTGCTCGTATAGCTCAAGCACAGGGCCATAGACGAAGGTGCTCCCGGCAGCCTGAACCCTTTCGAAGTGATGAAGGTCAGGTGGCGCTTCAAGATAGCTGACCCATGTTGGTAGGATGGGCGCATTCTGTATCGTTTTGCTTTCAAGCAGCTTTGCCGTCGAAAGAGGTTCTTCGGGTGGTCTCCAGTCCACAGTCTTGATGTTTTCGAGCCGGTAGCCTTTCACGGTCGCCGCAATGTGGCGCTCGATATAAGGGAACTGAATTGTTGGCTCGTTCGGGGAGACGACAAGATGATTTTTTACAGCCACGCACATGTAGAATGCCAGATCAAGAGCAAGCAATACAACTACGATCTTGACCGACCTCCGAAGAGAGAATCCCCGCTTGGAGGAATCTTTATCATCTGAATTACCAGAATTTGCGAATTTCCATGAGGTTTTCATCAAGAGATACAGGGTGATACCAATGGTTGCCAAAATCCCCAATTCTATCAAGACAGAAAAATTGATCATGTTCACAGTGGAAAAGAGGCCTTCTATATCCAAATACTCCGCACCAAGCCGTACTCCTGATTCTCCGTTGTCTTTGAACAGCAAGCCGTAGCGACTGAAGAACGTTCTCGCGGTCAGAGAAAGCCCGAATATTAACAGATATGCGTTCAGCGGATTTGTTATCATCAAGCCCACCTTATGTAAGGGACTGATATCTGTGCTGTTAAAGACGCCACGAGAGCGGAGTTGATTATATCGGGCGATCAACACAGCTACCGCTCCCGCGGTCGCTAGGATTATCAGAAAAGTTAATGTAACCCGGATCGCCGGCAGGGTAAACACGTAGAATCCAATGTCATTTCCAAAGACAGGATCCTGCTCACCAAAGGTGACTGCATTAAAAGCCAGTAGATATTTCTGGTACGAAAGGGAGAGAAGCCACCCGGCAAAGACGCCGATCCAAAGGCCGATGTATATTCCTGCTTTGCGCAAAGTGGGACTTACGGCAAAGATCCGGATAGGAATGTAGATAAAGAGAGTGAATAGAGTCATACATACAGCAAATAGAAGAAGCTGTATGGTGAAATTAGTCCAAAAGATATTCTGCCGCCCAAGATGCAGCAGAAACCAATAATCAACAATAATCTTGGGAATGGCCCGCAGAATGATCAGGATGTACGCTATATTGATCCAAAAGGAAATAAGTCGCCACAATTGAGCGGGCCGGGGTATTGTAGGAAAAAATGCAGGGCTGAGCAGAAACTCGCCACTGACAGAGCGGGGGGCCGGATTAGTGCCAAGGGTCTGTCCCTGGGTGTAATTACTATGCTTATCGTCACTCATTAGGCGTACCTTTATCTAATACAAACGCAATTATTCCACTGTCACCGCGAGGAGCAAAGAAGATTCCTTCGCTTTGCTCGGAACAGGCTGTGCGATCTCATTTTATTTAGTTGTCATTGCGAGGAGCACAACGACGCGGCAATCTCAACCTTTTTTATAGTTAAATTAGCCGCGCTTCGCTCGCAACGACGGATTGCCACGCCCTTTCAGGGCTCGCAATGACATTGTAAAAAAATATATTACGTTTATATTAGCTTGTATAGTCCATTGTCCTCTTCTGAGCTAACAGCAAACTTCCGATGCAGCAATAAATAGAGCCTCTGATCATCCACTGGTTCATAGAGATTGCTGCGGAGGAGTATAGAGAGCGAAAGCTCGGTCGCCTTCGCTTTCTATGACAAAGTGCCCAAAATCGGTAACTATTTTTCCTTTGGTGGCTCTGCGTATTGTAGCTCTATTGAGAAACCTCTCTCACTAGCCTTGACTTCGTAAACTGCCTTCTTGCCGACGGGGAACTCATTCTCCTCGAGCTTGAAGGTCCCGGACTCCAGAATCTCGGTTCCCATACGCTTCAGCAGCGCGCCAACTTGTTTCATCGGAGCATCGAAAAACTCTTTTGAGTATTTAGGTCCGGTGGGTTGCTGCGGCGGCGGAGGCGTTCCGAACTGAAATCCGGCTCGAATTCGCTCAGATTTACCATCTGCGGCAATCAAGTGGGTAAGACCGAACATGATGTTCTTCCCGACATCGAGGTTTTTATCACCAACACTCACTCGGCCAGCTTTCAGATCACGACTCAGTGAGTCAAACAGCTTGGCGATCGAGTTCTTATCAGCGCCGCTCATTTCCTTTTTGGCCAGCTCTTTAATATCGCCACGTTTCTCCGCCTCGACTCCGTCCACTTCGTCTTCTGGAAGGGGAAAGTCCTTCTCTCCAAAAACGACATCGACGTAGAAGGTGTATGGCGGTCGACGTCCTTGAAATTGCCGGGTTCGTTCCGTCAGCCGTTCGACAACCGATGCAGTGCCCTTTAAGGCAACACTGTGATCTTCCATAACGAAGGCGCCGGTGCTGGCGAGCGTCTTCCCTACCTTAGCTAGAAGATCTGCAAATTCTGCTGGCGTTGAACGCTGCCCGAAACGTGCGTAGGAGACATAGGTCGGTCCTATAGTGGGGGGTTCTGTCAGGCCAGAACTGATCTCAATCTGCATACTTGTACCACCTCGTCTTGGACCAACGCTAATCTCGAGGACGCCCTGGTCTGTAACAGGATAGGAATTCCTACCAATGGTGACACGGCTATTCTGCTGGATCTCCTTGCCCAACCGTTCCAGGAGTTTTCCTACCTCTTTCATAGACATGTAATCAGTTTCACGACCATATGACCCCACTTGAACCTGTTCTTCCTGCCCTCCATTCTCTCCGATCGGCTGTGTGGTTCCGAAGCCCAAAATCAGACAGAGCGGAATGCCAAGTAAAGCGAAAGCGTAGAACTTTTTCATGATAACCTCCTTTTAATATATTTTTTAAGTCACAAATTATTCGTATTATTTGTGATCTTTTTTTTAGTGCTGCTAACGGATTGTACTATATCCATCAACTGGGAAATATCTTCCTTCCCGATCAACACAAAGGATCGAGTGCCATCGCTCCAGGCGAGGATAGTCCATCTACCTTGTCTTTCAGAACCAGCATCAGGCTCTACCTTGCTGAATACTGCATACTCTCTAAAATCCTGTGCAGTAAGTCCCCCTTTACCACTTACTGACTGCTCGAATAGCGATATAGTATCCTTGCCTTTGGTGTAGAGTACGTGCAGGCTGTTGAAATCGTCGATTTTCCTGATGCTATCGAGAACATAGCTAGGAGGAAGTTGCTGCGGCACTACCGTGTCAAAATCAACGGCATTCTGAGCTTGAGTAAGTGTGAGGATACGCCCCTTGGAAATCGTAGGAGCTTCTGACAAACTGATTTCCCGTTTAGATATCGGTCCCCTGAGGATTAATCCAGGCCTCGAAAACCTAGAATAATCGTCTAAAAATTCATAATACAAGATGTCATCTCGGCCCACATGCACCCGTGTAGATGGCTGCACAGGGAGCTCTGTGGAGACTGCCTGCGAGACAACCTCTCGATGTTCTTTCAAATAGAAGCTAATATTGGATAGATCAGCATGTACTTTCGGAGCAGGCTTCTGAAGCAGATGGCTGATCACTAGCGTCAAAACTACAATTGCTGCCACCTCCACAAACCGAAGCGCTGCCTTCCTTGCAAAAGAATACGTAAAAATCCTTCTCCATGAAGACTCAAGTACTTTCATCCTGATCTTCAGCTTCTCATACATCAAAGGCGATGGTTCTATTCCTTTCCAGGTTTGAAGCGCTTCAGATAGTCTTGTCTGTTGTCGTAATACCCCAGAGCAATTCTGGCATTTGTCCAGGTGGCCTTGTATTTCGCTTCTTTTTGGCTTATCTATCTCACTGCTTAAAAAGGCTTCCAATTCCTCCTGGATGTCTTCGCATCTCATCATTTAATCTCCTATGTATTTTGCTAAAATTTTCCTGAGTTTCTTATGTGCCCTGTGGTTGAGCGATTTAACCGTACCTATCGGGCAGTTCATGATATTGGCTATCTCCGAGAATTTTGTTCCTTGATATTCCTTCAGGACGACAACAAGATGCTCATCTTCGGGCAAAGATGTAATCGCTCCTTGGACTAAAGCTCCCAGCTCTTCTGTTTCCATATGCTTTTCAAGGTCCGAAGAGGGATCAGAGATAAGCTCCTGAAGCTCAATGTCTCCATCATTTTGAGATGATGCTTGAGCATTCAGAGATATATGCGAACGATGTTTCATTCTTCTCAGTCTGTCACGGCATAAATTAAGAGCTATCTGAAAAAGCCAGGTTTTGAACTTCGCAGTTGCCTCATATTTCTTCTTTGCCCTCACTATCCTGAAAAAAGTCTCTTGACACAGGTTCTCAGCATCGACAGCGTTCATTACTACACGGTAAAAGAAATTTAGCAGGGGCTTCTCATGCCTGCGATAGAGCATCTCAAATGCAGCTTCATCTCCACCGCGATAGCTTAGCATCAATTCTTCGTCTGATCGCCCCATATTAATTCTGCACTATCGTCTTGCTCTTAATACTTTTAACGCACGAGGTCCCTTAAGGTTGCAAAAATTTTTTCCCAAACTCAATTATTTTGTGGCAAGAAATAGATTACCATTTCCCATCCATCTGGAACTCTGCACTGTCCAGCCAGAAACCTGACTTTGTCACAGAATCGTGCTGGGCTTGTAAAAGGTCATA
>SDBU01003197.1_pt1 | contig 21046 bp, 29 predicted proteins | sample 2277071 | NCBI WGS metagenome assembly SDBU01 (sample SAMN10397929, study PRJNA504765) | marine sediment metagenome | isolation source: marine sediment core GS08_GC12, 126 cmbsf | place: Arctic Ocean: Gakkel Ridge, Loki's castle | collected 2008
CGCGATCGCTTCCGTGGTCGTAGCATCACCATTCTTGGCAATTCGGAAGGCGATCACCTTTAGGTTGCCATCGATTGTGAAAGACAGTTGCACGCTGATGCACAGGTGAACACTTCCTGCGCCAATGTAGCGTAAACGATTATCCGTTCCTCCATCGTCATCCCAATCGTCGAGGTGCAAGGTCGCCGTTGCGCCGGCAGCTTTTACAAAGGTTCCGGCGACGCCGATCGTCGTATCCGCCGGCGTTGTGACATAAAAATGGCCGTGACCCGTTTTATGGGCGAGCTTAAATGTATTGGTTCCATCATACCAAAGAAGACGGGCCGCCGCGTGCCAGAAATCACCGGCATTAGGGGATGATGGCGCTGTTCCGATCGGAAGATTGAATCCCGCACGAGCCGCCGAGGTTGCGGCAGTCAGAAGCAATGCTCCGACGGTTAGATTCCCGGGAAGCGACGCTCCGGTGGGAGTGAGTTGAAGGGCCTCTATAAACGCTCCTGCCGCCGCCTGAGAATTGATCCATATCGTCAGGTATGTTCCGGCATCGTTGTCGTCGAAATCACCCGAAGCCCTCAGTGTGATGCGCCCAACGACGCCGGCCGCGTTCGCGCTCTCGTCCGAAGAAATCCAATCTACTTGACCGAGAACATCATTATTTAAAACGGTCGTGTCCTTACTGATCAACTGTCTTACAGACGATCTCAGCATGTCGAGCACTTGGGGATTTGAGAGGTAAACCCCAGACCCGATAGCGATTGGACCAAGAAGCGTCAGCGGATTGCCGGGGTTGTCGGGATCTTCAACGTCCCAAGTTATATCGGCTTCGTCAGCACTCATCTGGAACAGGAAAGGTCGACCCGTGACTCTGTCCACAACTACAATGAGATCGTTCTCATAGAGATGCCCAACGGTTACGGCGTCAACCGTCAGCACGCTCACGTCTTCTCCAAGCTCGTATTCGACGCCCGTGAGCGCGATCGGATTCTGAGTCGAGATGTACCCGGGGAGATCGTTGAGGGCCGCCGACGGTGAGCTACCCGAGGCGGCCGAGGCCGCGCCGTCGGCAGGAGAGAAGGTATTGATGTTCTCGGCGTAGGCGGCGTTCGAGATCGTTGCTCCGCTATCGAAGACGATCCGGACCATCTCGATCTCGTCGCGTTGAGCCCGAAGATCTTTCCGGAGAAGTTGGATCGCGTACTCGCGAGAGTTGATCGTGAGAGGCGTCGCCGGATTCGCATCGAGTCCGGTGTACGTTTCGTAACGGCGTTCGAGGAATCGATTGAGAAATCGGATCCACGTCTCGGTCGCGATCTCGTCGAGATTGGCGGCCACTGGAATAAGGTCGGTCTCGAAATCGGTTTCGTAAACTCCGCCCCACGTGATTCGACTCGTAATGAACGACGTCGGACCGGGGCCGATAAGGAGTTCGACAGTTTTCCGTTCTTCGTCAGGCAGATCAGTGAATGCTTCGGTGAGAGTGGCTTCGAGTTGATCGCCGTTCTCGTCGACGATGAGTACCTCGACATCGTCCCACTCGACGCCCTCGGGGTCGAGGTCGCTCCCGTCGACGTCTGTCGTTCCCCAGAGCTTCACATACACGTCTCCCGTCGCCGGGGCATCCTCAGAGACGAACGCGAACGTGTATTCTCGATCGAGGAGGAGTCCGTTGTCACCCCAATCGCTTCCGTCGGCGACGATCGTTTGCGTCTTATCGGTCTCGGACTCGGCGGTTGCGTCGTGCCAAGAGCCGTCGGGATAAAGGATGTAGGCCGAGCCGTCGATCCAGAGTTGCCAGTAGGCTTGATACCTTCCCTTCCCTTCTCCGGCGTTGTGGGGGATCTTGACCTTTCCTCGAAACGCGATCTTTTGTCCGGTCTCGATAGGCCACGAATTTTTCGAGACGGCGTGATTGTTGGCCGCGACGAGGACACCTTTCACGGTCGTAGGATCTCGGCTCGTTCCGTGGAAGAACGCCGGGCAGAAAAGAACCTCGTTGCCGATGTAGTGAGCACCCGTCCCTCGTCCGGTCGAGAATCCCCGAGGTCCTCCGGAGCCCGAGGTGAAATTGTACGAGGCTCCCGAGGCGTCTCGAATCTCCGGATCGTAGAGTCCGGCCGTCGTGAGCGTCCAGTAGTCGGTCACCAAGTCGCCGATCTCGACGGACCCCCGTCCTCCTCGCAGAAATACTCCGTCAAAATCTCCGGCGCGAATGAGCGAGGGAATAAGACCGTGATTGAATTGGAGTCGCACCGTCCCGACGGGTTGGATGAATCCTCGCCGCCCGTCTTTGCGGAGAGCGGTCTCGGCCAAGAGGAGAGCGTCAACGTCGAGGGGAGCGCCTTGTGTCGTCGTTCCGTCGGCGGCGCCGGCGTCGTCGTATTTGTAGACGGTGTACGCGGCTCCGGACTCGAAGAGTTCGACCGCGACGAAGTTCCACTCCCCGCCCCATTGGAAAAGGATCGACAGCATCCGGTAGCAACATTGTTTCAGGACGAAATAACAATCCGCCGCGTTCCCGTCGACGTCGTAGAAGACGGCGTTGTCGATCTCGATTTCATCCCACGGGTCGACGTTCTTCGCAACGCCGTCGGCATACATTCGGGACGCCGTTCGATATGGGAGCGCGAATCCGATCTTGTCGAGGCACCGTTTCGCGACGTCGCGGATCGGCTCGCGTCCAGTGTAGGCGACCTCGGGATCTCCGGAGGCATCGGTATAGGGGATATTCTTGAGTTCGCCGAGGCCGTCGTTCGCTTCGAGGTTGAGACCGTCAGGAATCTTGGTCGTCGAGTCTTCGTAGTTGTCGAGGATGATGAATCCTTGCCAGTAGAGCGTCCACGATGCAGCGTCGATAGCCGCCTGAGAAGCGCCAGTTACGATTCGCGCTTGAAATTCTTGCGTCGCTGTGTCGAGGAGGTCGTCGAGTTCGTCTTCGGTCTTTCGCCAGACTTGAATCTCCGCGTTCGACGCTCGGATCGGAGAGAAGAGATCGACCCCTCTCCGCCCCCACTCGATCACGACCGGCTTCGAACGACCCGCGATCTCGTCGACGGACCCGCCGTAGCTGTCTTGCTCTAACCAAAGTTGATACGCGGTTCCGTCTTTCGAGAAAAAGGGAATTTTGAATCGTAATCCGAACGCCATCTAAAACACCTCCGTCCCTTGACGATTCGCGCGCCGGGTGCCTTCACGCGTCGAATACTCAATGTCTCCGGACGGAATGGCTCTCGGGTTGATGTCGACAGAGACGCCGCCCTTCTCGGCGATTGCGGTCGCGATCCTTTCGGCGAGGTCTCGATTGTTTCTGGCCTGATCGTCTTTCCCGAAACGCGGTCCGTCTCCGGAGAAGTCTCGATCGCGAACGCGGCCGATACGATCGTTCGGGAATGTCGGCGTGAAATTGCCGAGGCTCGTCGATTCGGCCGGGGCCGCTCCGGCTCCGCCTCCGCCTCCTCCCATGGTCGACGAGATCGAGGACTTGACCCACGAGCCGAGTGCGATGAGAGCGACTCCGGCCGCGATTGCGGTCGCCGGATTTGCGAACGCTTTCTTGATCGCCTCCATTCCGATCCCCGTCGCGATCGCGATCCTTCCGATTCGAATCGCCACGTCTCCGAGAACTGTCAACACCGTTCTGAAGACGTCGCCGATACCGGCCGTCCCGGCCGCCATCTTCCCGATGCCTTCGGCGATCGCCCCGGCCGCGTCCGCCATTCCCTGATCGAGTGTTTGATTGAGGGCGTCGACGACGGCTTGGGCTTCGGCTTTGTCCTCCTTCAATTTCACGAGCCACGGAGGATCGTCCAATTTCAATTTGTCGTCGGGAAGTTCGACCGGCCGTGGAGCCAATCCACCAAACTCTCCCGCCGCGATTTGTGCATCGAGCATCTGACGGATGAGTTTCTTGTAGGCATCCGAAAGCGGATCGACGCCCTCGACGAGAAGTTTTATCATCGCCTCCTGAAGAATACCGACTTCTTCTTTCGAGGCGTTGAACGTCTCGCCCATGACCGTTTGCCGGGCCGTCAGCGTCACCAACGATTTGGCGAGAGCGGTGTAGATCTTCTCGATCTCGGTGACGGTAGCCACGATCACGACGCCTCCTCCCGCCGCCGCTTCCTCGGCGTCCTTGAGTTTCTTGAGAAGTGCGATAGTCGCTACCCACTCAAGATTCAATTCCGTTATCTCGGTCGAAAGTTGGCGTATGACTTCTGAGTGATTGTCGGACTCGCCCCGGGCGGCTCGCGCCATCGCGATTTGCTCGGTAAAGCGAAGGACTCTTTTCTTCTCGGCGATTTCGAGATCCAACGCCGCCGCCCTCGCTTCGAGTTGCGCCTTCGTCCAATCGGACATCGCGTCGGACGCCGCTTTCGTTTTCTTTGCAAGCGTCTCCATCGAGTCCGCGAACGTCGTAGAGGCTTTCGTAGCGGTGTCGAACAGTCCGCTCAGATACGCTATCTCGGCCGCGATTATCGTCAACGCGAGAATGATCGGGTGCGCTGCGAGAAGCGTAAGCGCGACTCGGAAAGCGACGACGGCCTTCGTGAGCCCCGCGAATCCGAGGGCGAGAATTGGTATCGCCTTCTGCAACAATCCGATCGAAAAGAGAACCGGGCCGATCGCGAAAACGAGAGCGAGGAAGGCTCCGATCGTAATCCGAATAGCTACGTCGAGATCATTGAATTTGATAAACAGCTTTTCAAGCCAACCGAATACGCCTTTGAGCGGGGTGACGAGCGCGAGGAGGGCTCCCTTCATCGTATCGCCGAGAGCGATCGCGGCAGCGATCGCTTGGTTCTTCGTCATTTCGAGTTGCGCGGCGGTCGTCTCGTACCTTTTCCCGGCCTCTTCGGTCAACGCCGAATTCTCCGCAATGGCCTTCGTCGACATTTCGATCGCGCGCCGAACGAGATCCCCGGCATTCGCGGTCCGGAGAAGCGCATCGATCATCCGTCGTTCCTGAATCCCGAGTTGATCGAGAACGACGAACGTATTGCCTCCGGCCTCATCGATTTTCCCGAGCCCCTCGACGAACGTGAGTACGGCCGCCATAGCGTCCTCCTTGAACGCCTTCGAGAATTCGTCGACCGACATTCCCGCAACCCTCGCGAACGTCACAAGCGTCTTAGATCCGAGCGCAACGGCTTTCGAGATCTGGATAAACACCTTCGAGAACGCCGTACCTCCGGCGTCGGCTCTGATTCCGACCGAGGAGAGCGCGGCGGCTAGACCGAGGACCTCCCCTTCGGTGAGATGGACTTGCTTCGCCGCGCCGGCGAGACGGAGCGTCATGGTCACGATTTCCGATTCGGTCGTCGCGAGGTTGTTTCCGAGCTCGACGATCGCCGAACCGATATTCGAGAACATCGTCTGGCTCGTTCCCATGATGTTCACGAACCGGGCGAGCGCCGTCGCCGCTAGGTTCGCGGAGAGATCGGTCGTCTCCCCGAGATCGATCATCGTTTTCGTGAACGTCAGGAGAGCCTCGTTCTTAATCCCGAGTTGCCCGGCGGCCTCGGCGACGGCCGAGATCTCGTTGGCGGACGCGGGAAGTTCCTTCGACATCCCGAGGATTTCTTTCCGGAATTCGGCGAACTCTTTCTCGGTGGCGTTGACGGTTTTCTTGACTCCGGCGAAGGCCGACTCGAAGTCGATCGCGGCCTTGAGAGAGACCCCGGCGAGGATCGTCATTGGGAGCGTGATCGCTTTCGTGAGCGACCTTCCGGCGTTCATGTAGACGTCTCCCGAGTCCTTCATCTTTCGGGCCGCCTTGTCCATCTTCTTCTCGAACTCGGTGATATCGGCCCCGAGCTTGACGAACATCGCCGCTATTTGATCGCCGCCTACCGCCATGCTCTATTCCTCGTTTTTCTCGCATTCGAGCCTCGCGGCTTTCTTCGCGACCTGTGCGAGATAAATGGCTTCCTGATCGATGGCCGCCTGATATCGCTTTTCGAAGTTGTCACTGACGCTCTTGTATAAATGCGGGAAGAAGAATTGAGGACGTTTGGGAGTGAATCCTCGCTTGCGATCCTTTGAATAATTGTAGACGAAAGTCGAGACCGTCGCCGCGCGTCGCCACGCCTCGCGCTGAAGATCACCCTCCGCTCGAATCACCAACAAGATCTCCCGAAAACTGAGGATGTCGAAATCCTCCGGAAGCATCCGCCGGTACGCTTTGCGCTCGATCCGAGCGAGAGTCAGTTTCCCTCAGTCCCTCCATCGTCTCCGCCTTCGGAATCGTCTCGGGCAACGTCCGACTCATCCAAATCCTGCGCGTACGAAACCATCTTCGGCCAGACCGCCGACACGATCGACTTTATTCCGGCCGGGGTAACGAGTACCTCGATCTCTTCGAGTTCGACGTCGGGTTGTGCGGCGAGAACGCCCCACCAAATGACCGTCGTCAAATCCTCGAAGAACTCACCCGTGACGGCTTCCGAGAGAACGCCGAGAACCACCGCCGGGGTGAAACTCGATTCGCTCGGAACTCCGTCCTCGAACAATCCCGACGAGGCTATCGCCGGGGCGAGTTGGGAGAGGGTCTTGAAGATCGCCGGAATCGGATCCCGGCCTCGCTCTCGGGCGAGCTTCGCTCCGCGTCCGCAGAGAAGAAATAACATCTTCCGGCCGCCGATGTCAACTTCGACGGTTTCGGGATGAGACCGGATCGCGGCGAGAACCTTCTCGCTTACTTGGTTAGTTGGATTTTTACGTTTTCCCATTTTCGATTCCTCAAACGGTGTTCAGTTGATCGAGAGGCGGCTCGTGCCGCCCTCGGACGGTGAGTAGAAACTGAGGCGCTGCGGGCGCGATCGAATTAAGTCTGGATCGTGAACCAAGTCGGGACGCCCTGCACGTTGAGCGAGCACGAGAAACCGCGAATCGATTCGTCGTCCGAATTCTCTTCCCAATTCTCGACGTACGCCGTTCCATGCTGAGCGGTATTTCCGATCGTGTTGTCAGACTTCAGGAAGTAAATGAGGACCTTGTCGATCCACGCCTGACGCAGAATCGTTTGACCCGCGTTCCCGTCCGCCGGACGGTTTCCTTGAATCTGAACTGAACCACCCGACCGACCGGGAATAACGCTCGAACCTTCGCCCGAGTCCTTGTCGTCGGCGCCAATCATGTTGACCGCCATCGCGAGATTATCGCTGATCACCATTCCAGCGCGTATGTAGTTGCTCGGAAGCCGCAACGCGGATTCACCTACCGGGGCCGAAACCTCCACGTAAGTGAGTTCATTCCGAGCATTGTCTTTCGTATCTGCCATCGGTTTTGAGCGACCTCCGTCGCGATCGTTTAGTTAGGATGGTAGAAGAACCGGATCTGGACTTGACGCGAATATTGATTCGCCTGTCCTTCGATGGTGAGTGCCGGTCGTCCAGCGTTCCGTTCGACAACGGTCCGCAAATGATAGAACCCCGAGACTGTGAGCGGGGTCGCTTTGATAGAGTCGATCAGCGTCTTCGCATTCGCTGATATCGTCCGGGGCTTGGCGCCCCAGAATTCGAGAACGACGGTGGAATCGTTTCCATCGGAATCCTTATCCGACCACTCGGGCGAATAACGATCGTCGTCGTCGACGACGTGAATATAGTCAGAAGTCGAACCTTGTTCACCCCGATAGAGAAACGGCACCGCCGGAAGGACCGAAGAGATCCTCGCCGAGAGAGCGTCCATGAGTGCCGGGCCGATTGCCTTGAATCCTGACATCAATTCATCCTCTTTTCAACGTCGAAATTCTGATCGAACCACATCTCGATATAATCCTCGATCGGGAAACCGGGATCGAGCGTCACGTTCATCTGCGTTATGTCGGGTGACTTCGGCGGCTCGTCGAACTCTGCCTTGTCGAGGGCCTCGGGATTGGCGATGAGATGGATCCCCCCGGCCTCTCCTTGGATCCTCGTTAGCTCCGGCCCCGGTGCTTCGATCTCGGGTATGAATTCAGGACTAGGTTCGACCGTCACCTCGGGCGTCGGCTTTCCGGCGAACTTCGATTCCGCCTTATCTGAAAGGAGGATGGCCGCCGATCCGATCGCGATTCCGATCGCGATTCCGACGACGAGGAAGATGAACGCTATGAGGGATCCGATAAACATTTTTTCATATCGATTATGAACTTCTTGTGGTGAGTTTCGAAGGCGTCGAGGAGAAAAGGATTCGGCTTCATCCCGCGCGTGAACACGAATCGTTGATGCTTCTCGTCCCAATACACCCAAGGCGTCCGGCGATGCCCTCCTTCGGGAGACTCGCCGTGGATCCCGGTTCCCCAATGGACGAACGGAGCGTATCCGAGATTTGTGAAGACTTGGGCTCCGAGGCGAACCTCTAAGAGCGTCGACACGAAGGTTTTAATCGAGCCCGAGAGAATCCCCTCGTCGAAGCGGACCGGGCGTTTCTTGAGGTTGCGCTTCGCGGTACGTTGGATTTTGATCGCGTACTTGTTGAGAACGTCCCGGGCGCACTTCCTCCGATCTCGGCTCGCTCGTTTGAGCCGCTTCGTGAGCGCGGTTATCGCCGCACTTCCGACGGAGGTTCGTCCGTCGATCGTCACGAAGACTTGGGCCGTGATTTTATTCTTCGTCGCCATCTACTCCTCGATCGCTTTCAGTTTTTTCCCGAACTCCCTCACGTCACCGACGCGGACTTGACCATTGTGTCCGGTGCCCTCGACCTCCGAGAGAAGGATTCCGAGTTCGTTGGCGAGGTCGCGAGCTTGCGGGGTCGCCTCGACGGAGTCGCTCGGATGAGCGGGTCGATCGTCGCGGACTGCAATGAAGGCCAGCATCGCATTTCCGGCCGGTCCGTGAATGGCGTAGATTTCGTCGGGCACAATTACGATTGAATCTCGCGATCGATGCCGTCCGTTCAGAATGAATCCGTCGTGTTCTACTCTGCATTCTATCATCCGTAAATCCTCGTTTTAGTCTGCGTCCGTCCGGACAGCGGAGAACTTCATCCACATTCGCCGAGCGTCGATGAACTGAGGGAAGCCGACGATCCGGAAATATTCCGAGCGCCAGAGCACCCGGTTCTTGGGAGTCGCTGGCAGACCTTTCCGCGTCGTGATTTTTATGCTCTCCCGGCCCTCGTTCCGTCCGGCTCGGACGCGCTCGGACTCGGACTCGTAGTCGATTTTCGCGCGCACCGCATCGCAATCCGAGACCGTATCCCACGAGGGCGTCTCCTCGCCGAGCACGACGTTTAGAGTCGACTCTTGAAGTTCGAATACCTCCCGTAGATCGCCGCTATGAAGTCGCTTCGCCATCGCCTCAAATCACCGGAGCGGTGAATTCGTACATGAGAGTCTCGGCGTCGTACGGGACGAGGTTTATCGAGCCCTCGACGAAATTGTCGCGGTGATCGTAGAATTGATTCAGGATGAGATACGCCGCCTGAATCAGCTTCTCCGGTACGTCCTCCTTTTCGTCTCCGAATCCGGACGTCGTGACGATCTGGATCTCCTCGATATCGGATTGCGTGAACGAGAACGTGTCTTTGAAAGCGACTTTCGGTCGGAGTCCGGACCCGGCGATGATATAGAAATTCGAGAGCGTCTCGACGTCCGCCTCTTCTCCCTGATAAATCGTCCTGACTGAAACGAGATTTTGAATCGGAGAACGCCAGATACGGAGAGGAAGACTCGTCGCCTTCCAGAGCGTCGTTACCTCCTGAGTGAGGAGAGCCCGGCGAGTCTTGAGTTCGACCGTCGCCACGGCGGCCGAGATCAGTCGCGTGATCATTGCGTCGTCTTCCGTTCCGATCGTGACGTTGAGGTATTTCTTCGCATCCTCGACGTCGATAAGAGCCGCCGTCGGAAGATCGGAGACGACGATCGATTGAAGTCGATTTCGAACGAGCGTTCTCGTCAGCATTTCTACACCTCTTTTCCGTCGAGTAGAAGAAGGACGGCCGCTTCGGCGTCGGCCTTCCGGAAGTGTCTCGGTTTCCCCGTTTCGTTCGTTATCGCCTTCCCGTTGACGAGCACCCTCCACCAAGCGTTATTGACCCGTTTCAATTTGACTTCCGGTCGGTACTTCGAAAGATCCGGACCGACGGGCCGGGTCAAATCCGGCCCAACTGGCCGAACAGCCGGTGGACGCTCCGCGTTGTCCTCGGGTGCGTCGATCGTCGGGGTCTCGGTGGGTTCGTCCCTCTTCGGATGGAACGTGATCTGGGGCGCGCTATGGCGGTCGAAGGACTTGCCGCTTTTGTCTTGGAAGGTCATGTTCGTACGCTTGGCCCCGCCGGGAGCGTCGAACTTCAAGGGCGGAGGCATCGCTCCGAGGGAAGCTCGATTGACCGGCGTGTCGAGGATTCGTTTGACGCGGCCGCATCGTGAGAGTCGAGGGTAGTCTTTCTCGTCGATCGTGATGATCTGTTCGACTCGAAATTCGTCGTATTGCTTCGTGACTTTGCAGAGGATATCGGACATTTTGTACCTCGTGTCGTGGTGAGTTTAGTCGTATTTCAAGGTGGACAGATAGGCCGACAATTTCGAGCGCCCGAAAATCGGAGGTCCGGCCCCGGTGAAAACACTGAGAGGCGTCAAACGCCGGAGCCGGATAGCTCCAATACGGGGCACTCACCCACCCCGATTCGTTGGCGAAGAATGTTTCACGTGAAACATTCCGCGCAATGGATCAGGTTATCGTGGCCGAGAAGTTCCCTTCGACGAACGCCAGCGTGCGATAAACCGTCAGAGTGATTCTCTCTTCCGCTCGTATCGTCGCCATGTTCTTCTGGAAGTTGTCCGCATCTTCGGTCGAGATCGAAATCTGGCTCGCTTGCTTATCCCAGATTGCCGCGCCGAGCGAGAACGCTCCGACGAGGAAATCAGGACTAGCCATCGCCGACGTCGGTACGACGGGGAGACCCCACATACGAGCAACTGCGCGATCCTGTGGAAGCGCGAAGATGTACCCCTTCGTCGACTCTTTCAGGAGTTCGATCGCCGCCCAATTATACGTGTGCATGACGATACCCGAGGCCGGATATTCTGCAACGTTCACTTGTGCGATCGCAGCACGAAGCCGATCGATGTCGGTCACATCCGATACTCCGAATTCCGTGAGGAGCGTCGTATCGAAAGACGTCGCCTGAGTCATTAAACCGTTCAGGTTTTGACCCGTGTCGTCTCCGTACAGGAGTTGATCTTCCTCTTCCTGATCGAGCAAGAACATCATCCGCCCGTTCGTATAATCTTCGAGCGCCGGGATGTCGTCGAGAAGCTGCGTCGGGACTTGGATAAAGTGAGCGATCGTCTGTACGGTCTCACTGTCGACGGTGACGATGAAGGTCGTCTCGCCCTTCGTAGCGCCGAGAGCTTGCGGTCCGGCGTTGTCAGTCAACGAGGTCTCCGAAACGAAGAACACCTGATTCTGCGACGTCCGGTTTCTCGGCAATAGGTCGCGCACCCGAAGGCCGCGTTCGCCGGGGCCGATGATTCCCGGGACGTACTGAGGCTCGTAGACGGTCGCTCCCGAGACGGAAATATCTTTCCGCGCGTGAGGCATCATTCCCTCGAACTTGAAGATCGCCTTCATGTCGTTCGTGCCCGGGTCCATTCCCTTCTCGGTCGCCGCTTTCGCGAGACCTTCTCCGTAATTGACGTTGAGAGGATTCGTCTTTGCCTTCAGTCCGGCGAGCTCGTCGAGCTTCTTGTTCAAGCTGTCGGCGTGAGTCTTCACCATCTTCTCCATCTTCTCGACGAATTCCGCATTCGCCGTCGATCGTTGGGCCGACTCTTCCTTCAATTCCGCGACTCCTTCTCCGGCCTTCTCGCCGGCATCGATTCGGGCGTCGAGTTCCTTGATCTGCGTTTCGAGGTTCGTCTTGAGCTCCGTCCGAATACCCTCGGTCGCTTTCTCAAGTTCGGCCTTGACTTCTGTCACCGCTTTTTCGAGTGCCTCTTTCGCTACTCCCGCTCCCGCCGCCTCGGCGATCAAACGAACGCCGTCGGTGTGACCCGTGTAGCCTTTGACCCATTCGACGTTAAGTTCGAGGGTCGTCGACATATCGATCGGAGCAAACCCCATTGTCTGGCCAACGACAAACGCCGTCACCAAGAATAGAGCCGCGATCGCATAGAATTTCTTTTTCATTTTTTATCTAACAGGCCATCGGCCTACCTCAATTCAAATGATTTTCCAGTTTGAGATTCGTGAGTATCTCGATCATCGCCTTGGCGTGAGCGATCTCGGGCGGCTCGGAAAGAATCGAGGGAGTGCGGTCGGGATCCTTATCGGATAGCGGCTCCTTGAGCAAGTCAAGCCCATATTCGGTTCTGAGTGCTTTGTCGAGTTCGTTCATAATTCGCCGGAATGACGAAAGTTGATCTTCCAATTCAATCGCCCGAGCGTCGGTGATCTCGCGTTTGAGACACCTCTCGATTGCCTTGAGTTGGCTCGCCATATTTTCGAAGAGAAGGGGATCCTCTCGGAGGGCCTTCACGTCGACGGTTGGCGTTTCCATATTGGCACCCCACGTCACTCCCGATCCTTCGTAGAGTTGGATTTCGAGGAGGCGGAGGAGTTCTTCTTCAGTATCGAATTCCCATTTCACAATTCGGAATCCGATCGAGTGTTCGGTGATGCATCCCTCCTCGTATTCGATGATGGCGTCGCGTCCCTTCGAGTGATCTTGGCCGAGGATCTTCGAGCGAGCGAGGAGCCCGTGAGAATCTTCGAGGAGTTCGATCGGGACTCCGATTCGATGGGTCGGGTTGTGATTGAAGAGGTGCGCGATTCGCTTCCTCCCTTTCGGACCCCATTCCTTGATCGTCTTCTTGAAAGCGCCCGGGACGATCACCTCCCGGTACGAGTCGGTGTTGCCGAAGGCGGCCCAATACATCGTGACGATTCCTTGCAGCGTGTCGATGTCTTTGACGTTCGTCACGGGCGAGGGCGGAAGAATCACGCCGAGTCCGTAGGGATTTCGATTCAGCCGAATGAACTCGTCTAATGTCCGATTCATGGGATCGAGAGTTGAGGGTAAAAAAAAACGACGGCACCTGTAGAGTACCGTCGTCGTCGATCGGGTTTGCGCAACGCGCTAAATATGTCCTTTCCCGGTTGGGAATATAGTCACATTCGGACCGGAAGATCCAACTCTTCGTCTACGCGGCTAATTCCGAAGGCTCCGAATCCAGTTTCTCGCTTCTCTTTACGTGAACCGGCGCGCACCACACGCCGAGATCGTTCCAATAAACGCGAGCCTCCGTACTCACTCCGTCGTTCATAGCCGACTCGACCGTATTGATCAGCACCTCACGTTCGGCGTGTTTCAGGCGGCGAGGTCGCTTTCGTTGGCCGAGGAAATTCCTCCCTCTCATTCGTTCATGTGGCATACGGCTCACTGGACCCGAGGTCCTTGTACTTTTTGATGTGCGGAAAATAGTCTTTGAAGAATTGCTTCGCCGGGATATTCGTAACGCGACGAATCCGGAGCCGGGTTCCGACTTCGTTTTCAAGATAGGTGTCGTTGCGCTCCGCGTCGTGTACGACCTTCCACATATTCGGACCCGCTCGCATCTTCACGTCGAGTATCGCGAATCCTCGTCCCTTCATATCGCGAGCGTTGTGGCGACGGAGATTGGTCTGACGGAGGCGAGACATTACCGAGGCGTCGAGATGAATCTGAGCGTCAGCGTCCCATAGCTTTCCCTTCACCGCCTCGATCGCCTCCCTCGTTACGACCCGACCCGCCCCGGGAACCATCGACTCGCAATAGAGAACGAAGTCCTCGGGCGGGTGATAGATGTAGAGATCGCGGACCGAGATGATGTCGGCCCCGAGTTTGAGTTGATCACGGACGATCTTCATGTAAGACCACGACACGAAGTCGTCGCTCCCGACAATCATCACCGCGTCGACCCCAAGACTCATAAGCGCCTTCAGGCCGTAGTTCCATTTCGTCCCGAGCGGACGGTTCGGAACCTCGACGTATCGCCAGCCCTCTACCGCCGGCGTCGGTGACGGATCTTCACCGCTCCAAACCGCGAGCGGAATGAGTTCGAGACCCGGGACCTCGATCGCGACGAAATGCCGCATCATGTGTTCGGTGAGCTTCGGTCGACCCCATGTCGCCGTGAGTATGCCGAGCTTGTATGGATCCGTTGCTCGTTTTTTTCGTCGGTCGGATATCATGCGAGGTGGCGATCGAGAATCTTGAAATGCCGGTTCGCTTCCCGGCGAAGCCGCTCGACGATCACCGGATCGGTTTTATTGAAGACGAGGCGCGAACAGAGATCCGTCAAGATCTCGGCCCCGAGTTCCTCGGCGAGCCATTCCGTCTTGTGCGAGTAGGCCCACGACGCCCAAGGGACGCTGAAGATCGCGGCGAAGATGATCCCGTGGAGCGGCATAGCGACGACGCGCTTCACGTGCCGATAGTTTTCGAGGTACTTGTCCGGTTTCTCTCCCGTGTACTGCACGTAGATCGACGGGAATCCCGCTCGCGTGACGTTGGCGAGAGTCCTATCGCCGAGGCGCTCGCCGTATGTCGAGAAGAATCGATACCAACTCTCGTCGAACCGCGCCATCTCCGCCCGGGCTCGGGAGGCGAGGTCGAAGGCGTTGAAGGTGTGAGAGTGCCGGAGCATGATCCCCATCTGTAAGTCTTCGCCGAGGTGCGCGATCGATTCCGGCTCAAACGCCCAAGCCAGATCCGGAATGAGTTCCGAATGTTCGAGCGCCTTGTATGCGACGTGATCGCGGACGGTGACGAATTTCGCGCCGGGGAAAGGATTCCGACTGTACTTGAGTCGGCCCGCCCGAGTCGATCCAACCGAAAGAACGCCGTAGTTGATCCTGAACTTCTTTCTCCATCTGTGAAGTAGAGCGACCCTCGGGTCTTCGACGCGGAGGATCCCGCCGCCACCGAAGATGATGAAATCCGGACGTCGATCGCCGAGCAACGAATGGGGGATGAACTCGTGTAGGGGATACCGTTCCTGAAGGAGGAACAGATACATATCGTCGCCGAGATTCTGAGACAAATAGTTTCCGATTACAACGACGCGCATCGTTCCTCGATTTCTTGCTTCATGCCCTCGGGCAAAAGCGATTCTTTTATTCCCGCCGAAAGGCGGCCCTCTCGTACCGGGCTCTTTCCCCACAGCCTTTTCACGGCCTCGCGGACGTGCCGAACGTCGCCGATGTAATGGGAGAGATCCGCGAGGAACCGGTCTTGCCCCGGCTCAAAGAATAACTCGTCGTACTGGACTTGAATGAGTTGGAATCGGAAGGGGAGTTTCTCGGCCTTCTGGATCTGGGCTTCCGTATTGGCGCGCTCCTTCACAATGAATTGATAGATCCTCTCGTCCGTCACCATTCCGAGGTTATGTTGCATCCGGATCATTCCCTGTACGGGCGGACGAGTCATGCCGGGAATAATACGAGCCGCGTAGAAGGACTCGAAAATCGCCGCCGGGTCTCGCACCGTCCGGATGAAAATCACGCTGTCGTTTCGGAATAATTGAGCGAGAGAGATCAGTCCGTAATTGCTTTGACAGGGATGGAGGCGATCGCCCTCTCGGATCTTTTGGGAGTCAAAATCTCCGCTCTGCAATACCCGCTGCATCACCGTCGTTCCGCTTCTCGGACAGCCGTATGAAAAGATTCTGTTCACGGGTGAGCGAGGTAGTTCTTGCTGTAGGCAGTGATCCTCTCGTACTTCATATCCATAAGTAGAAATCCAAATATATCGAAGAGCGACGGGCGAACCTGTTCGAACATGATGAGCGGACGGCACCGCCGAATCGTTCCGGCCGCTCCCGAAATCACCTGTCCCTCGTACCCTTCGACGTCGATCTTTATCAGATCCACCTCGGGAAGATCGTACGAATCGAGCGTCCTCATTTCCACCTCCGTTCCCCAGCTATGGATTCGAGCCCCGGTGAGATCGACGTTCGGAACGACTGCCATGTGAGCGGTCCTTGCCGTTTCGCCGAGAGCCACTTCGCTCGCGACGACATTCGTGAGTTCATTGATTTCCACGTTCGTCTTCAGGAACGGAAACGTCGTCGGGTGCGGCTCGAACGCGTACACCATCTCGAAATCTCGGGCGTACGCAACGGCGTGGCTGCCGATGTTCGCGCCGACGTCGACGGCGACCCGGTGTTGCGTTGCCTCGGCGACGACGAGTTTTATGAGAGACTGTTCGTAGTGTTTGTGAGACATCGAGGATCCGAGCCTGTCGCCTTCGGGATACTCGAAGATTCCATATTCTGTCGTTACCCGCACCGCTGAGCCTCCCGAATCGCTTTGTCGTACACGGCCAACTGGCCGGGCGTGTTGTAGTATTTGTAGGTGAAGAGCATCCGGTCCGAGAAGGCTCGATAATTACGGTAGATCGTCTCGATCGTGTGCTCCCATTTCGTCGAGTCCGCGTCCCTCGGAATCGAGATCATTCCCTTCTCGCAGATCCCCGCCCGATCGTTCGCGAGACAAGGAACCCCGTACCGCATCGCCTCCGGAGCGACGCGGCTCGTTCCGCATACGTCGTTCCGGTAGTTCGGATAGATCATAATCCCGGCCGTCAGCCAAATCTCGGCCATGTTTTTGATATACCCCGTCGTCGCGATATTCGTGTACTGCGAGTAAAGATCGGGGCGGATCGCGTTCACGACCATGAACCGGCGAAGCGGCATATCCTTCGCGAGCTTAATCACGGTCCGCTCGGCTCCGAGATCCTTTCCGTCGGTGACGAGGACGATCGGGCCGTGAGGATTCCCGACTCCCTCGACCTCTCCGAGCGCCGGCACGTACGAGATCTTGCACTTCCGGCCGTAGATGCGCTCGACGACCCCGGCGGTGTATTGGTTATTTGCGATCACCTCGGCCGCGTCGTCGAACAGGTTTTGTTTCGAGGCGCGAAATTCCTCGGGAATGATCCTCGTCGATAGATCGCCGGGCGGGAGCGGAGAGACGTTCCTCCACCACCGGACCATGAGGATATACGGGAGCCCTCTTGGGTAGGCGATGTCGCGAGTTTCTTGGGCCGCTTGGCCCCACGTGACGATGACGTCGCCTTCAGAAAAATAACTTGAGAATCGATCGTGACCGGCGACGATCGATAGAACCGGCCACGTATCGGCGAGGTGGTCGCGGATGATCGAGACGGAGGTCTCGCCTCCTCGCGGTTGATTGTCTGGGAATCGCGGATCTCCGGCGAGCGGTTTGTGGGCCGCGATAACAACGCGGCGATCGGGTGAGTCTTCGTTCACTTCGTAATATTCCTTTTTTCAATGTACCGGCTCCGGAGCACATGACCTCGGAGTCCGAATATAGTGACTCGACAACCGACGCGGCCGGCGTAAATCATAGCCCCGTCAGTGCATCGAACTTGTGTCGGCGCGATTGTGATCTCTCGATTCTCGTCGGCCGAGACGACCGCGATCCACTTGTCGTACTTCCCGATCCGGTTCGGATTCAGTTTGACGAATATTTCAGCCAAGCAATTCGGCGATTGAAGTTTCGGTCTTCGCGTCTCGAAGCTCCCGCATTCGCTTGAACATCAAGAACACGGCCTTCGATCCGCCGGCGATATAGAGCCCGGTCACGATCATCCCCGCCGTCGTCGGCTCGACCGTCGAGAAAAGCATCGACACGAGATCGATCCCGACGAGAAACGCGAGCAAAACTCCAATGGCCATTGAGATCGGAGGCTTCACGTCGAGCCATTCGCCTCGATCGAAAAGGAACTTCTCGAACCGTTCGAAGACCTTCCATTCAAAAACAACGTACAGCGCCCGTTCGATCACGAGCGAAAGGATCGAGACCTTGATCAGGATCCAGAGTATTGCATCCCAGCTTTCCATTTCAGCACCTTCGGCTATTGTGAAATCAGTATTTCATCAATGGTATTTCGAGAGATCCTTTCGCGTTTATCTTTATCAAACACGTCGCTGCCGAGACCTCTGTAGGTTTTGCACTTGCGCCCCTTCCACACATACAGAAACCAGTAGTCGTCCTCCCTGTCGGTGGACACGAGCCAATACCATTTCTTGCGCTTTTTCATCTCGCCTCGTTGGGCGGGGCTACCGCCCGGCGTCTTCAGCACCGGGCGCACCCCGCCTTCTCTTCGTTCGGACGGCCCGTTACCCGCAGCATAGCTGCATACCCGGACCTGAACAAATCGAACAGGCCAGCCGCCCTATGGGATCAAAGATTCGTTTCGAGTTCGCGATGGCGGCAATCTATTGGCGTGTCTTGCCCGGGCGCATTCGTGAACCCATACCACTCTTCGCGCCACGTGCTCGCGCCGTTCCACGTCTTGAGACATCCGACCAAGTAGGCGGCCAATATGAAGTCCGGCGTATTGCTCAGGTTTTCGTAGTTGTGCCGATTCAAGACCTCGGCGAGATCTTTTTTCAGCGCCTCTACGTCCAGCACGGGTTGAATTTCTTCGTTCGGTGAGTTCATGTTTTCCACTTTATTTAAGGAATGCAACAAAGATGAGAGCGACGGTCGTGAAGCCCGTCACCCGGCCCCACAATACGGATCGCTTCCTCGCCCGGTCAAGCATTTCGACCGCCTGTTCGGATTCGTCGAGTTGGAGTCCCGAGATATCGACGATGTCGCCGAGGCGGCCGATGTCGTTTTCGAGGTTCGAGATCGTCCGGTCGCGAACCATGATCTGTTCATCGGCCGCGAGGAGTTCGAACGCGAGATCCGCCATCGCGATCTCCTGCAACGGTGCGAGTTCGATCGAACGGAGCGCGAACTCCATCCACGGCCGCGTCACCGTATACGCCTCGGTCGAATCGGGAAGGAGGAGGATCGGCCTAACCGTCTGCGAGTGCGCGGTAGAGAGAGTCAGCACGCAGAGCAAGAGCGTCGTGAGTGAGGTTTTCATAAGTCGGTAAGCGTTTGATGGCCGCGTATACGGCGGCGGTTTGCCGTTCGGCCGCCCGTCGTGCGGCGTCGGATTTTTCCGTCTTCTCTTTCCAAACCGCGAGCGAATCGGCGGCCTCGCGTCTCAATACATCGATCGAGTCTTTCTCTGTTTCCATTCGCTCGATCCGATCCTGTCTCTCTTTGAGTTCGCGATCGACCTCGGCGTCGTTCTGGCATCCTTGAACCAAGACGCCGGCCGTTCCTACGATGGCGATTAGGAAAAGGATTTGAACTACGAGTATTTTTTTCATTCCAATTTACCTTTTCTGCGGAGTATTTCTTCCCAAGGAGTGCCGGGTCGAACCCACGGCCTCGTTCCCGTTCCACGACAATCTCGACATCCCCGGCCGTGGCACCCGGTACAGGCCCACGGCTCGGGATTGTCGTTCGTGATCGGTTCGTTCGAGACCTTCCGATTCATTTCGCCGGTGCGGTATTCGAACGCGGTCCGCCGGTCCGGCGGGCCGGGAAGCCCGTCGGCTCTTCTTCGAGTTCGATCGGAGCTACAAGGTCCGATATGAATATTCCGTCGGCATCGATATCGACGATGATCCGATTCTCGTCGAACCAAATGCCCTTGACGTAAGCCTGTTTCTTCGTCTTCGGTTGAAGGAGATACTGGTCGCAGCCCGTAATATAGGAGGCGATCCCGGTGATGAATCCAGTGAATCCGGTGATCCGGTCTTCGGCCTTTAGGCCCATGAGTGAGTTTTTCATGTGATAATTAAGTGTGAGTGACCCAAGTCGGGTCGTTTTATTTTCCAGTGAATCCCGTACGATAATTCATTATCCATTTCCCATTGGATCCGGTCGGCTTCCAGTTGATACAGCCGCTTGAATTCCTCCCGCATCCAATACATCATCCACGAGATGTTCTCCATCCTGTGCCGAACGGGAAGATACCGAATGGGCTCCCACTCGACGACGATCTCCTTCTTCATCAAGAGATCGGTCGGGGTTCGATTGCAGCCTGAAATCTTCTCGACGTCGAACTCCATACGAAAATCAGTCATGCTCCGACGCGCTTTCTTCTTTCGGTCGATCGATTCGCATACTTGCTCGAACGTCCGGCCCTGAAGTTTTGCAACCTCCTCAAGCGCCCTTCTTAATTCTGGACTCATTTTCTCGTTCATGTTAGAACAAGCTCCCGCATCACGCGGAGTTCGGCGAGCGTCATTTGTCTCGGCTCGGGTATTAGATTCTCGAACTCGATCCCGGTCGTGTCCCAGCCCCGAAGAGGAAACGCGAACGGCGGAAAGTCGAGAATACGATCGAGTGTAATGTCGCTTATGTCGAACCACTCGGCCGCGACCTCCGTCACTTGAGCCCACCTTTCTCCGTTTTCGGCCTCCGGATGTCCCTCGACGATGGCGCGAATGCTCACCGTATTCCGTTGAAAATTCGCGGCATCCATGCAAACCTTGATCTCAGTAACGACGGGCACCCGTAGGGCCGCGACCACCGGGCCGCATTCGATAGCGGGTTCGAGTCGAGCGACGGCGGCGACCGGAGCCGCTACCGCAAAGGCGGCAAATATTGTGACGTCCTTGAGAAAATCTCGTCGCTTCATTGTGGGGCTCGATTGATTCCCGAATATATCAATTCACAATTCGCCGAACCCGGCCAGCGCGTTCCCGGTCCTCTTCGAGGTGCATCGACTTCTCATAAACGTCCCGTGCTTCCTCCTCGGATCTGAACCGCGTCCTGTACTCTCGGTGGCTCGATTTGAGGCCGGAGGGATAATGCCAGATGGCACCGTCGAGATTGTCCTTCCAATACGAGGCGACCATCCGAACCCATCGCGTTCGAAACCATCCTTTCTTCTCGCGCTCGACGCTCCACGTTCCGTTCTCGTATTCGATATATCGGATTTTCATATCGCCTCCAAAAATAATATCGTGCCGAAGTCGTTCCGATCGGAGCTGAGCTCACGCCGAATACTCAGTGAATTCACAACCTACCTTTCGGACAGATCCGGTACGCGAAGTCTCTTGTCGACGTCCGCGTGATGGAGCCATGTGCGCCGAGGTTTGAGCCAGAGAACACCGTAGGCGAATCGATGAATGTTCTCCGTTTCTTTCTCCTCAGAGATCGGTCGTTTCAATTCCCGAAGCCCCGACCCCGACTCGACGAGGAGA
>SDBU01003198.1_pt1 | contig 21045 bp, 25 predicted proteins | sample 2277071 | NCBI WGS metagenome assembly SDBU01 (sample SAMN10397929, study PRJNA504765) | marine sediment metagenome | isolation source: marine sediment core GS08_GC12, 126 cmbsf | place: Arctic Ocean: Gakkel Ridge, Loki's castle | collected 2008
ACAACAACGTTATACTGGCTGCAGTAAGTCCACTGGCTGAAATCAGAGCCTGGGCCCGGGTTAGCTACCCGCTGGCGATAGAGCTTTCTACCATCAGCCGCTAGGGTTACCCTGACCCGGTTCAGGGAGCCATCTGAGGGCATGGTAACGGCGTGGAAGTAGTTGTCCTCCGAGCCGGTGTACAGCCGTGACCAATCACACCTCACCACGCCATAGATGGTATTCCCGGCCTCAACCTTGACATAGGGAGTGTGAGAAGCCTCTTTCTGGGCAGTCAGTAATGTCGCGGATAGATTTCGCATTACATCACCTCGATTATGCCACTGCCGCCAGAGTATCCGGCAGTGGTCTTTCCGCTTTCCGATAGTGCTCCGCCAGGTGCCGGGCTGCCTCAAGAATATCCTCTGGATTGGCCTCAACCCTCTGCCCGCCATGACCACGCGGGGACAGAGCGGCTACCGCCGCCGGCATCCGGTCCCAGTCCACCGTCGGCTCAATGTCAAGCCTTCCCCGCCGAGCTCTCAAGATGCTTTTCTTATGGTGGGGTAGCTTCCAGGTCCCAGGTTCTTCCTCATTACCGACAATGGCAAAAGCCCCAGCGGGCAAGCCTTCTTCATTATTGGTCACTCCTTTTGCGATCATATCCACCTCACCCCCTTAATCCTCCTCTTCATGATATGGATTTATATTCCTACCATGAGGGGGGAATGTTTCTTGAAGAGGGGCTTCGCCCCTCTTGGACACCCCTTTAGTTATGGCCCGTAGTCAGTTGATTTGGACACCGACGCGTAGTACGGCCGGTAGAGATGGCTTACCCTGACCCGGTTCCGCCGACTCAGCCGCCTGAGCTCATCCTTAAAATTGCGCAGCTTATCCCGACCCCAGCGGAGGAATCCTTCAGTGGTCTCGCTGCCGCCAACATTCACCCGGTTGGTGGCATAGACCGCCCACTCCACGGCAGCATAGCCCTCAGCCCCAACGGCAATCAGGTCCTCAAATTGCTGAGGAACGGTAGAGCCCTGGGCATCAAGGGTATGCAGCTTGCCGTAGTAGATATAGGCATTAGAGCCATCAGGGACTTCATCACCCAGGATGGTCAGCGTATCTCCCCACAGAGAGAACCTCTGGTATCGCCTGGGGAACTTATCTACCGGATACTCCACGGCCGCCACCATTACCCTATCTGACAGATTTGATATGTCCAGCTCCCTGGAACCGGAAGTGGTGGCTTTGGTTGCCTTTTGCTCCAGGGGGATAGCTTCAGAAAATTCCCTGACGGCGTGGGCAATATGCCGGTCTATCTCATCGTTGGTCCAGCGGTAGTTACTCGCGTCCTCATCGTGCAGGTCACGCCTGACTATGGTTCTCATCGCGCTCATATCCATGATGCCTACACCTCCAACTTTCTGACCTCAACCCGGTCCAACCTGGTGCAGGGTAAGCCTTCATCATGCCGGCATATTTCCATGTCGTAGAAGGAAATCTCCTCGCTATCCCGGCCTTCGTTGATACTGACGGCTTTACTGGTTAGTCCCCGGGCATAGTCCATCAATAGCTGGGCATCAGCCTCATCATTAAAGCTCAAGTCCACTCTTACTCTGTATTTCATATCTACCACACTCCAAATAGATGTTTTTCTCGGTTAAAGTGATTCTGAATTTCTAAGGCACTTAAGGTTCGGTTATAAGCTCTAAATAGAGCTATCGACCCATCAAGAGTGCGGTCAGTTGCTACTGTATTCCCCATAACCAAGTCGTTCCCCGAATCTGATGTCCTTGTTCCTGTGGGAGTTGCATCTTCCGTTAACCCACTACCAACTGTATAGGCAGTTGTGTTTATATAAACAGTAGGGTCATTATCTGGTGAGTCACTGTTATATGTTAAAACTACCTGCGACCAGGTATTTAATGTAATTATCGTATTGATGGAACTCCATTTCCCGTTATCTCCACTCCAGGGTAATTCAAAAAGGGCTTTTATTTTCCCTGCTGACTCACCAACAGCTAGAAATGCCAAACTACCTTTTGTGTAAAAACGTCCAGAACCAGCCTGCCCATCACTGGCAGCATTTAACCAAAACTCGACTGTCCCACCGCCGCCAAATACGTCGGTTATTGAAGCAGCATCAGGAATAGGAATTTTATCGTCTAAGCCATCAAAGCTCAGACACCAGAGCCCACTCGGCAATCTCTTCCAGGTTGCTCCCGTTATCGTGCCCGCATTACTGTAGGGGCTTCTATCGTGTACTTTATTACTCCCACCGGGAAGCCCCGGTACATAAAGGGCACAACCCAACTCTGGCGAGTCAATAACCAGTTTGTCGATATCCGCTAAAGCTAACATTGCTCCCCCTCACGATGCCGAATACTTTACTCTAACGTAGCTTGGGTTCTTAATTTTGGCTCGCCCCTCATTAGCCTCATTGCACTGGATTATCAGCCTTACCTCAAAAGGCACCGAGTCGAAGTTTGTTTCCAGCTTGAAACGACCGCTACGGGTTTCCTCAACATAGGTCGTGCCGATATCAGTCTTGGTAACCGCGCTGTGAAGGTCAACCCATGTGCCACCTTTGTTTCTGGCCTGCCATTTATAGGTAAGGTCAGCTGTGGCCGAGGAAACGGCGCGGAACGCCGCCGTCAGGCCAAACTCGACCTCAAGCATCTCCCCTAATGCCGGCGGCTTGATGGTAACGCTTTCCACTTCAACATCGGTATCAACCGTGGTGGTGTCTTTCTCCGCCGACCATTGAATACCGTCGGCGGTTAAGTTACCCTTAGCAAAGGGGTACTCGGTGTGCTCTACTACTGCCAGTCCCATTGTTTACCTCCGCAGGGGGAGGGAGTACCCCTCCCCCGTCATATTTATTATGCTGTCGAATCAGTCCTTGAGCCGGGCTCCAGGGTGGCTACCGTGGCTGAAACCATATAGCCGATAATGGTGTCACAATCTCCGGAAGTGGTCGGCTTGGTCTCGGTAATCTGGCCGTTATCTGTTCCCTCAGCCACGTAGACCGGGTTGCCCGCCGTCCCGCCGGAGTAGTCACCGACCACCGCCCGACGGTAAGCGGTTATTACGTCACCGTTAGCGCCATCCTCACCGGCTACCAGCCTTCCCTGAATAGCCGTGCCCACAGTTGCCAGGGCTCTCTTCCAGCCTGAGCTGTAGCCCAGGACATCGCCAGCCTTAACGTCTTCGGCTAACGTTATCCTGACCAGCCCCTCGCCCTGCTCAATAATCCTTCCCTTTCCCGGGTCTGAAAATGCCATCCTAGTCCTCCTTTATGTCAAGTTCCTCGGCTAGTCTTTAACCCCGATTAGAGCGGCCGCCTTGACCGAACTGAATAAAGCCAGGGACACATACCACTTAATCCTGGTTCGGGTAGCATCCTTACTTTCCAGGGAACCGATTGGCTCCACGGTCAGGTGCCCCGGGCCGGTCAGCCCACAGAGGGCTCCCTCTCCAAACTGGACGGCGTATATCGTGGAGCAGTCGCCACCGGTGGTCCCTGTCTCCAGGCTTGAGGCTACCGCATGGGTGTCCAGAATCCAGTCACTGACACCAACAAGCACACCATCCCAGAACTGGACGAAGTTACCCCACTTGTCCCGGTCGCTTTCTACCATTCCACCCACTGCCCGCACCAGGGCGTTAATCTTTCTCCGGGACCGACGGCTCATCAGAAGCATATCGGGCTTGCCACCCTTTACCGCATCAATAAGCTCATCCAGCTTAGCCAGAGTAAGGGTTGCCCCACTGGCCCCCATGGCTATCACCTGGTCACCAACGGCCTCAGTATCAATAAGCTCCCTTAAACCGTCGAACTGCTTGGGATCAGTTGAGGAATTACCATAGATAAAGGTCTCCTCAAATTTATCCTTAAGTGCCTTAGCTTTAAGCTCAACAACCGCCACCTCTAAATCCTGGATGTTGCTCCTGGTCGACTTGATAAAGTTATCGACATCGGCATCACCGCCCATGATTTTGAGCTGCGCCGTTTTCTGCTCAAAGGTCGGGGTGGACTCAACCCAGGTATCACCCACGTCATAGAAATCGATACTGGGCAGGGTCTTCTCCTGGTTGTAGGTCAAACCATTGCCCACAATTTCAACATAGGGCATATACTGTAATACCGGTGAGTCCTTAACTATAGTCTCTACCACTCCCTCAAGGAGCATGTCATTAGACAGCTTAGCTGCCTCAGTTAACGTTAAAGCCATTACCTCCTACCTCCTATTGCGTATTCAATCTTTTCCCGCGGGGACAGTGCTTCAAGGTTAATTGGCGCCCTCTCCGGGGCCCCTGCCGGAACCCGGGCCGACGCTATCTCCGCCTCCAGGCCCTGCTTCACCCGGCTCACCAGGGTTGTTGCCCTCCCTAGAGACGTCTTGATATCCTCAATCGTGTCACCGGTTATCAACTCCTCAAGCACCTGCGGATTGGTCTCCACGGCCAGAGCCCGATAGCTGGATACTGCTTCGGCCAACCTGCCGTCGAACTCACCAACAACCTGCTCCAGCTCAGAGACGCGAGCGTTAGCCTTCACCACTTCCTCATCTTTTTCCGCTGCCAGGGCCTCAAGCTCAAGGACCCTGGCCTTAACCTGCTCCAGTTCCTCCCCGGGCTCAATTTGACTTGCTTCACTTTCCTGATTCTCGGCAAAGCCTGATTCCTCTGGTAAATTGTCATCTGGCAAGGCAAAACACCTCCATAGCGTTATTCCTCAGCGCTTTCCACCGGGGACTCGGCTGCCCTCTCTCTCGCTACACCCCTGGTGGTTCGGGCATTAAGGTCTTTATTCATCCTGAGGATTTTCTCCCTCTCCTCAAGCCATCGCTTAAACTCCAGCTCCGGGTCTTTCACTCCAAGCTCATCCATAGCCCGGCGCCGGGAGTGAACACCACTCTGAATCAGCGCCTGCTCATCGGAAACCAGCCTGGTGCGGTCCTGGGGCAATACCGCCCCCCACACCACTCTTAAGCGGTTATCCCCAAAGCTCTCACCCCGGAACTTTTCCAGCAGTTTGAGAACCATCCAGTTTCTCCGGTTATAGACTACCGTCCGGATAAGCCTCTTGCGCCTCACCTTCTGTAGCAGCGGGTGAAGCTCAATCTGGAGCGCTACCCCGGAGAGGTCCCTCTCGGTTCCACCAAAGGCAGCCCGGGGAGATTCTGATATGTCATGCAGCGTTCTATACAGCAGGTTAATATAGTCAATATGCAGCTGAACGCCGCCGCCCTGAAGCAGGTCAAGCAGGTAGGCCTTGGCATCCTCAGGCAGGTTCCACACCGCCCCCGGCCTGACCGCGATGTCCTCTGACTCCTCCACATTCTCCAGGACAGCAATGGGGTTGCCGGACAGCTCCAGTATTCTGGATAGCTGGCTCATTGCCCGATTAAGCTCCCGCTGGCTCTCAATAATCTGGAGCAGGTCAGACACACCCCAGAACTTCTTGGGCTCTCTCAGGTTGGGATAAATAATAAAGGGGATAAAGCCGTAGGGGTTGGGCTTTTTCTCTAACTGAGCACTATCCAGATAAAGCTCAAAGTCTGAGTCCGTCCACAGCTCAGTAATAGTCGCCGTCTTACCTTTAGGCCTGACCCCGTAAATCAATCCAACTTCCTCGGCAGACAGGCTGTACTTAGAGGCCACTCTCCATAATCGAGAGGTATCATCCCCCCGCCACCAGGCATATATCCCCTGGATATCAGGGGTGGTTACCCTGACTTGCCTGGCCTCGTTATCCCAGATAACCTTATAGCAGGCATCACCCAGGATAGCGCAGTCAATTTCCGTCTCGAGGTCTAACTGTTCCAGGTTATTATCCTCATACACCCGGTACAAGACAGTTTCCGCATTCTGAGCCCGGGCCCGGGCCTCGCCCGTGTCTTCAGCCGGGTCAACAGCAAAAGTCACCCCGGACATTAAATACGAGGTAACCTTATCGATGAACACCTTGGCATAGTTAAAGGTTAGACGTTTCTCGCCTCGCCTTTCCCTCCCCTCCCACTGCTTACCATGATAGAAATCAAGCAGCCTCTCATAGTTCTTAATTCGGTCCAGGTCACGATTTCTTAATTGCACCGGGATAGCAACTTCATCCATTTTTTGTCCTCTTTAATATTCGTTGTACCGTTCTCTGGCTAACACCAAACCTCAGCGCCAGCTCCTTTACCCCTTTACCCTCGTTACTGAACAGCCTTACTACCTCCTTATCCCGCAACCCCTTCAGCCATTCCTGTCTTCCCCCAGGCAGCTCGTAAATACATTTGGGCAGAGGACAGTCAAGACAGGACTCCGCAAACTCACAACCATCATCCCGATACTGACAGTACTCTGGCCGTAAATCTGGCTCATTAAAACCACCCTCCAAGAAACTTGTTCCCCTTCCTGACCTAATATCAGACCGTTCGTTCTCCATGGCAACACTCCACAGGAAGAAGCTGAGTAAAGAATAGTACATTTGTTCTATAAAGTCAATAGGGTTTTGTCGCTGTTGCGGCGGGGTATTGACAAAAGCAGCATTTAGTGTTAATATTGTTTTAACAAAGCAATATGTTGATGGAGCTTTATGAAACCGTGGGACAACTATCTCAATGTTATTGAAGCCGGCCGTGTGCTCAAGATCCACCCCGAAACCGTAAAGCGGCTCTGCCGACAGGGAGATTTGCCGGCAGCAAAGATTCATAACACCTGGCTGATTGCCCGTGACATCCTGGACAATTTTGCCGGGACCTATATCCCCAAGCGCGGGGCCAGAAGAAGGTTGATAAAATGAAAAGAGTCATAGCCAAGATGATTCAACGAAATTGTTTTACGGGCGAGAGTAATAAGGGGAGGCTTCGCCCATCTCAGTGAAAGGGGGAGACTTGCAAATGAAACACAGCAGAATACTTCGGATTTTGGTTACCGCCATCATCCTGTCCTTACTTATGGTCGCTATTCCGGCGCTACCGGTCCAGGCCGCAACAATCAGCCTCGACCCGGACAAGGGGCCGCCGGGCACTCTGCTCACGGTTACCGGCATCGGATTCACCTCCGGCTCTCTCGTTGATGTCCGCTTTGACGGGGTGAGCAAGGGATTTGTCCAGCTTTTCGGCACTTCCACCACATTCACCAAGTCTTTCACTGTGCCCCAAAAAGACCCCGCTCAGTATGTTGTTATAGTTTATGACTGGTCCGGAGAAGTGGCTATTCAGGTATCCCAAGCTATCTTCACCATAACCGGCACTGCTGATATTATCATCGACCCGGAAAAGGGTACCGTAGGCAGCGAGGTCGAGATTCAAGGCGAAGGTTTCGATGACGGGGAAAGAATTGAAGTATTCTGGGATGACCTCGATGATGAGCTGGACATTGAAGACGGCGATGACGAAACCGATAATGAGGGCGAGTTTTTTGATACCTTAATCTTTATTCCGGAAAGCCCGGCCGGTACGCATACTATAATTGTCAAGGGTAGGACCTCAGAGACCGAGGCTGAGGCTGAATTTACCGTTGAGCCCCAAATAACCATTGACCCTACATCAGGCTCATCAGGGACCAAGATAACGGTATCCGGTACCGGTTTCGGTAAGAAAAATGATATCACCATTACTTTCAATAACGTTAAGGTATCTATTAGCGGTGATGATGAAAGCGACAGGGATGGCAGTTTTACCACCACCTTTACCGTTCCCGGGGTAGCGCCCGGCGCCTATGACGTAGAGGTTGAGGATGAAGATAATAACGATGCTAAGGCAGGGTACACTATAGCCGGTAAGATTAGCATCAACCCGGTCAACGGCAATATCGGCAGCAAGGTAACGGTAACCGGTACCGGGTTCAAACCAAGTGGCGCGGTTGTTATCAGTTATGACAATATACAGGTTGCCACCGTTACCGCTGATATCGGCGGTGCCTTTTCCGCTAGCTTCCCCGTCCCGAAGAGCACCCGGGGAAGCCACGCCGTAACCGCCAGCGATGGCACTAATTCTGCCAGCGCCACCTTTGAGGCCCAGAGTAGCGCAAGTATCAGCCAGACTACGGGCAATGTGGGCACTGAACTCACCTTTAGCGGCACCGGGTTCAGCGGGGAGGTTACCATTAAGTACGATGATAAAGTGATAGTCACCACCACGGCTGATGCCGGTGGTGCCTTTTCCGCCACCTTTACCATCCCGAAGAGTACCACGGGAAATCACACCATTACCGCCAGCGACGGCACCAACGCTATGAAAGAGACCTTCACTATGGAGTCGGAGGCGCCAGCCGCGCCCGACCTGCTACTGCCCGAAGCTGATGACAAGGCTGAGGCAACGCCCTCTATTGACTGGAAGGATGCTGATGACCCAAGCCTCCCGGTAACCTATACGTTGCAGATTGCCACTGACAGGGAGTTCACTGAAGAGTCTATCGTTCTGCAAAAAACGGGACTTACTGATTCGGGATACACCCTAACTGAAGCGGAGAAGCTGGAGTCAGTCAAAAAAGAAGCCCCTTACTACTGGAGGGTAAAAGCAACAGACGGTGCCTCCAATGAGAGCGATTGGTCAAAACCCCGGTCATTCCACACCGGCTCTACCTTCTCGATGAGTGGCTGGGTTCTCTATCTCGTAATTGCGCTTGGAGCATTCGCAATCTTCGTGTTTGGCCTGTGGGTGGGCCGGAGAACTGCCTATTACTAGCAATTACCGGTCGCTTTCCACTCAACGAGCCCCCTCTCCCCTGACAAGGAGAGGGGGAACTTTTTTGCGGTGTTGATGCCCCTTATCAAACATCCTGACTGCCCCTGGCCCCCCGCGGCACATACTGGCTGCCGGCCTCCACCATCAGTGCCAGACTCATCAGGAAATCATCATGCCCCTCGGCCGGGTCAACGTAGAAATTCATCGTCCGGCTGGGGCGGTATTGACTCTTAGCCGTCTCCATCTCCAACCAGAATTGCTGGTACTCGCCGGAGCCGTCCCCGGCATACATTTTTAACCGGCCGGAGTTAATCGCCGCCAGAAGATTAAAACCCAGTTCTGACTTTGACTGAGCGGTAAAGGCAAATGGAGAGACCTTTGAACCCACCGACTTCCTGAGAAAAGAGTACACCGGCTGGCCTATGCCGGTAGCATCAACCACCACCCGGCGGCATCGCCACAGGTTCTTCAGGATATCAACTAACTGGGGATAAAGCTCGGAATGCTTCCGGCCGGTCCACCAGTAATGCTCAACCACGTGGACCCCGGGCTGCTTAAGGACATCATCACCCGTAGAAAAGTCCAGCTCCCCAATAGTAACCACCGTAGAATCCTGACGTGGCTTCAGGGCACGCAAGTAGTCACCTTCGCCCACCTCAGCCTCACCAGCCAGGTCAATACCGGCCACATAGACCCGGGTACGGTCAGGCTGATGCTGTCTCGGTTGCTCCCCTTGAAGCTGAGCCCTCTGCTGGGGCGTTAAGAACCGGCCTCCGCCATGAATCGGCCGCAGGCAATACTGGGTCAAGAATAAGGGGTGATTCTCCCCCAGGCGCTCCTTCTCCGCTTCAACATAAGCCCGGTATTCAGGATTATATTTAGCCACCTCCTGCCAGTCATAGCGGAAATGCCGCTTGATACCATCTTTTCTCTCCAGCTCACAATTTGTCTGCTTCACCTCTTCAAGCAAGGTGGAATCGTCCCAGGTAGTGCCATAGTGGACGGTAGTGACGTTGGTCGTCGCCCCCATCGGCTTGAACTCCTTGGTATACTTTTCCCGGCTGACGTCCTGAGACTCGTCTATTTCCAGCAGTATATGGGCGGTGTTACCCACCACATTAGCTGATTTATCCGCCGATAGAAATATCGCCCGGGCATTGCCCAGCCGGACGATGTAGCCCTGCTCAGCCGTCCAGATGCCAGCAAAACCGGCGTCATTTAGCCGGTCTTTTAGCCGCATCATAGAAATAAGGGTCTGCGGCTTAAAGGTAGGCGCGCACTTTACCAGGTTCTGCGGCCTAGCCATATTGAGGGTCAAAAGCAACAGCTCAAGCTGAGCCGAAAGCTCATTCTTACCCCCCTGCCGGGCAATTTCTACTGAGAAGGTCAAACCTTTACCGCCAAAGGCACTGTCGAGTACGGCGAGCGTCACCTCCCGCTGGTAAGGACGAAGCCTACTTATCGATGGTTGCTCCGATGCCGATTCCCAGCGGGAGGGCGATGTCTCTGAGGACATTGGCTATCGCCTCCTTCAGTCCCTTCTTCTGGTCCCTGGTAATGTTATACCTTGTCCTGACCAGCCGGGCCAGGGCATTAGTTACCTGCATTATGAGCTTGATATTCTCCGGGTCATGAGAAAGGATGGATTTTATCTTAACCCGGAGCAGGGTAATCTCATCATCAATACCCTCGACACCAGAGGCCAGTTCAAAATCAATCTGCTCCGCTTCATCCATAACCCGGGCGTAGAAACCGCGTTTTCTAGCGTTCTGATTTCCCTTTGGAGCGCCTCTTTTTCTCACTACTTCCGCTGCCATGTGGTTTTTCTCCATCATTCAGGAGTTTGGCCGTAGCCAGGACAATGGTGTGTGCCGCCAGGTCCCATCGCTGAATTTCTACCGCTAACTTTAATAGCCTCATAGCCTTCTTCCCTATCGTGACTGTAAACATAATAGCACATATGTTCTATATTGCCTACCTGGATTTGTCACATTTTGCGACAACTCTTCCCCCGGTTGCTAAACAGGTGGCTAATCCATTATCATGATTAAGAAATAGTGACAACCGAGCGCTAATAAATGAATGTTGTTCAACAACTCAACCAGCTTCAGGAGATTGACCTCGACCTTGAAGCCAATGAAGGGTCTCTACAGCAAATTATCCGCCAGATTGGCGAAAACGGGGTAGTGGTAAAGGCTCAGAACAAGCTAGCCTCAGAGCGACAGCACCTTGAAGAATTACAACATCAGCAACGGACCACCGAGTGGCAAATAGATGACCTCAGCGAAAAAATCACCCCCGCCGAAGAGAAGCTATACAGCGGCCGAATAACCAATACCAAGGAACTGGCCAGTCTCCAGCATGAAGTTGAAGGGTTCAAAGCCCACCGTGGTCAGCTTGAGGATAAGGTGCTGGAGATAATGGAGCAGGTTGAGCCGGCTGATGCCGGCGTAGCGACGACAAGTGAAGAACTTAAGAAAATTGAGACTGAATGGCAGCGCCAGCAACAACAGCTATCCGCTGATAAGGAGCGTGTCAAAGCCATAATCTCCGACCTCAAGGATAAGCGGCTGGCGCTCTCAGACAAAATTGACCCCCAGACGGTGGCGCTGTATCAGCAACTCAGAAAGCAAAAGGTAACCGCCGTGGTCCGGGCGGAGCAAGGGATATGTGGTGGCTGCCGCATATCATTATCCACGGCCAACCTGCAGCAGGTAAGAAGTGGTAAGCTGGTGCAATGCAATAACTGCGGGCGAATCATGTACCTTGCCTTAAGCCACTAGGACATATGAAAACGGAAAGAGTAACTATATTTACTGATGGCACCTCGCTACACAATCCCGGACCCTCAGCCATTGGTGCCATAATAAAGGACCAGCCGGGCCAAATCATCGCTCGCATCTCGCAGGGGATTGGCCACGCCACCAACAATCAGGCGGAATACCGGGCTGTCATTGCCGCCCTGGAAGAAGCTATCCGGCTGGGCGCCCGGCAGGTCAGGTTGAATTCGGACTCAGAGCTTATCGTCCGCCAGCTCCAAGGGAAATACCGGGTAAAGAACGCCGCCCTCAAGCCCCTGTATCAACGGGTGAAGCAACTGCAAAGTCGCCTGGAAAGCTTTACCATCAATCACATCCCCCGCGAGCAAAACAAAGAAGCTGATAGACTAGCCAATGCGGCGTTAAAGCTTCCTTAAGAGCGGCCCCTACGTCATCTTATTTATCATTGCTTGAGGCCGTCAAATCAACTATACTGTTCTATACTGAGAGAGCTATTCACCTAAAGGCTAAACTCTATTAGAGGGCAAGAGTGTGTCACTGGATTTAACCAGGGTGGCGGCACAGGTATGGGGAATGATAGCCAGTCTCAGGGCTGGTAACGAGGAAAGAAGAAAGCACCTTGAGCAGGCCCTGAGTACCCTCTATGACCCCGGCTGTGACCTGCCTGATTTAGCCCGGAAAATTGCCGCCAGCAGGACCACCTGGCTGGTAGCCGAGCTGGTAGATGGACTTGACCGACGCCATAAAGCCCCACCCACCCCTGCCGATTTCACCGTGATGGCTACCGATGGCTCCCATATCGATGTTGACCGCCACCGGTCAACCAGGTGTTATCTGGTAAACATCGGCTCGGTCAGCCTTCATTACGGTGCCTCGGCTGACGCCACCCTTGATAGTTCCCCGCACCTCTACTCTGAAGATAAAGACCTGGTTATTACCCACCCTACCGCCAGTGGCCGTGAACAGGTAATAGAGGGTGCCCTGTTAGGCATCAAGCGCGGCGTTGAGGAGTGCCGGCGGCTGGCGGAGTTAGCCACCGAGACACCACCGGATAGTCCGGTTCTGGCATTGCTTGATGGTTCTCTTATCCTCTGGGGGCTGGAGGCTTACCCCGAATTCGTTACCGAGGTACTGCTGAATCAGGGCTTTCTCCGCCACCTTGATGCTATGATGAAGCCCGGTAACCAGCCGCTTGCCCTCGCCAGCTATATCAGCTTCCCCCGCAGCACCGATGTCGTTAATGCCCTGCGGGTAGCCCTTTGCCCGAAGGAGGTTGTTGACAGTGACCGCTACTGCTCAACCTGCACCACAAGAGAGTGCGATGCGGTGGCTGGCGTCCGGGACCGCGAGCTATTCTCAAATCTGCTTGAGTCGGGAGAACGGTCAGCCCTCTTCATCAGCCAGTCTTCCATAGTCCGCAAATATTACGGCATACACCAGGTCCATTTCTTTTACCTGCGGATGGACGATGAGGTAGCCCGGGTCGAGGTCCCCGGCTGGGTGGCTATGGATGAGACCCGACTCAACCTGGTTCACGCTCTGGTGTTAGACCAGTGCCAGCGTGGGCAGGGTTATCCCGTGGCACTGTCTGAAGCCCACGAAAAGGCGGTGGTCACCGGAGCTGATAGAGAGCAGTTCTGGCAGCTGGTGGAATCATCCCTGGTGGAGGAACATTTACCCAGCCTGGGTTCCGCCAAGAGCCTGAGCAAGCGGACGAGGTGGGTTTAGATGAAGCTCATTCCATTAAAACAGTGGATTTGTGATTCTTGTGGCGGTATCATTGAGAAGCCGGAAGACGCCTGGTTTGAGTGGCACCTGGATAGAGACACGTCTTACGAGACGGGTTTTAGAATTGTCCACGCCGGCCAGACCTCGTGCCGGTATGATGACAGGCAACTGGAGCAGCAGAACAAGTCGCCACTGGACCTGCCCTTTGCCACCGTAATCTGGCCTGATGGGCTGGGCGCTCTCCTGTATCTGACGGAGCACACCAACTTTGCCGACATCAAGGAGTTTATTGATATCGTGCGCCGACTGCACATACCTTATTATGAGGAAGCCCGGCAGTACTGGAAACAGGCCGGGAGGGATGGTCTTTTTGACGGCAGTGAATACACAACGAAGGTATTGCTGAGTATAATAAATAGATACGGAGAGCAGGGATAATATAATTAGCCTGGGCTTCGCCCCTTCAAGCCACCCCTATGATATATAATTAATTTGGGGAAAGGAGGACGACATGCCTAATCTTGTTGAAAAGTTCAGAGAAAAAAACAAAGGAGTTCCTCCCAAAAAACTGGTAGATACATATTACACTTTTCTTGACAAAATTAACGAATGCAAGAGGAAAAAGGATTTTGATTCGATGCTCATGCATTGTCAACTAAGTATTTCACTTCTTGAACCGTTGATTAACGAGACCAAAAGGGAATTTGGAACTTTCGATATAAAGAGTATTCCAGCGATAGAAGTTAGCTCTATCTTTCACGCTATTTACGGTGAAAAGGGTCAGCTTCTTAATCTTAAAGAAATTGTTGAATATTTTCTTGAACTAGAACCTTGGAAGAAAACTATTGAGGAAGCATTTACCATGGAAGAACTTGCCTCCAGAATATACCAGCATGTAAAAGATAATGAGGGCTGTCTCCAAAAGGAACTTAAAAAGACGCTTGGGGTTGAAGACGGAAGACAACTTTCAAGAATCGTGTATTACATGGAATTAGTTGGGAAGTTGAAAAGAAAAACGTCAGGTAATACCCATTCTCTGTTTGTAAAATAGAGTGTAGCCTGTAAAAGGTTAAAGAAGGACAAAAGATGGAAAATGAGGTTAAATGTTGGTGCCAGTATTGTGGTACAGAATTGCCGCCAAGCCACACAGACCCGTGTCCAAAATGTGGGAAAAGCGGGAAACGCTGTGAAGCAAGCTTTAGTGATGCTGTTGGAATTCGTGAAAGTTTAAGAGTAAGACAAAAGCGAAAAGGTTTTGGTAAATTTATTAAAGAAATTATTCAAGGTTGGTTTCCGAGTGGCGATCCTAAGTTAAAAAATGGGGTGGATGTTGTCAGGGTTGTTGATAAAGAGAAAAAGGAATACCACCATATTACAACAGATGCAGCAACTGGAGAAGTAACTCACGAAGAACACGAACCATTAGACCAACATAGGCATGTCAACTCTAAAAATAAATAGGAGGCAAAACACATGGGTTCTAAAGGCAGAAAAAACGTGAAGAAGCCCAAGAAGCCAAAGGAGAAAAAGGAGAAAAAGGGGGAGTGAGAAGAGCGAAACCTCTATGGAAAAATCCCCCTGAGCCCCCCTTCGCGAAGGGGGGGAACTTCTCCCTTTGAAAAAGGGAGAGCGAGAGGGATTTAACTAAGGTGTATAAGAGGGGCGAAGCCCCTCTCAAAAACCACCTCCCCTTCCCCTTGCCAAGGGGAAGGGGACATAGGGGATGGAGTTACAAAGATGAATGAAGCACCAAGAGTCGGCGAGGTCATTGAGGCCGGCACCACTGAATTCACGGCGCAGTGCTATGAGCTTTACCAGTCGCCGCCTCTGGGCAGCCTGGTAAAGACTAAGGACTCGTCGGCGGAGTCCTACGCTATCGTCTATCACGCCACCACCACCAGCCTTGAGCCCGGCCGGCGTCCCATCGCCCGCGGCAAGGACGAAGCCACCGAGGAGGCAATCTACCAGTCAAGTCCCCAGCTTTTGAAGCTCCTCCGCAGTGAATTCAGCGCTCTGGTGGTGGGGCACCGGGAGGGGGACAGACTCAACCACTACCTGCCGCCCCAGCCCGCCCGGATACACAGCTTCGTCTACCAGTGCCCCCCGGAAGAGGTGAAGGAGTTCAGCCAGTCGTTTGCCTTCCTCAATTTATTGCTTCGTGCCAGTCTGCCGGTTTCCCCCGACGAGCTTATTGCCGCCTGCCTGCGCCAGATGAGCCGGGCACATGAAGACCCTGATACTTTTCTGGTCTCCGCCGGTAAGGAGCTAGCCATACTGCTCAGCAGTGATTTCAAGCAGCTTAAAGCTATTCTGGAGAGGGTTAGACAATGAGTGAGCGTCTGGGTATTGTTGTCTCCGGTTCGCTAACCAAAGGGCTGGAGGTCAGGCTGGATAGCTCGGCTTCGGTGGAGGACATGGCGGTAGGTCGCTACGTAACCATTGAAGGGCAGACGCGGCGTTTCTTCGGCATGATAACCGATGTCACCCTGGGTATGATTGACCCGCGGCTTACCCTCACGCCGCCGGACGTCTCCGACCCCTTCCTGGCTGAAGTGCTCGCCGGTACCATCACCTATGGAAGCCTCCATATCCTGCCTATGCTCACCATCAGCGGCGATGTGGCCAGCCTGATTGAGGGGCCCCAGCCGGTCAAGACCGTCCCCAGCCATTTCTCCGCGGTGAACCTGGCATCACAGGAAGATATAGAAATGGTCTTCGGTCGCGAGGACGAAAACAGGTTCTACATTGGCACGCCGCTGGATATGGAGACCAAGATTTGCCTTGACCTGGCCGAACTGGTCAAACGCTCCAACGGCGTCTTCGGCAAGAGCGGCACAGGCAAGACCTTTCTCACCAGGCTGCTTCTCATCGGCATACTGCAGAAGGGCAAAGCCGTTAACCTGGTCTTCGATATGCACAGTGAGTATGGCTGGGAAGGCCGGAGTGAGCAGGGACGAAAGGTCAAGGCACTAAAGCAGCTTTTCCCGGAAAAGGTAGCGGTGTTTACCCTCGACGAGGAAAGTTCAAGGCGCCGGCGGGTAAGCACCGACTTTGTCGTGCGAATCGGCTACGACGAGATTGAACCCGAAGACATTGGATTACTGCGCCAGACCTTGAACCTCACCGAGCTTTCCGCCGAAGCCGTATACCAGCTGCATAGAAAACTTGGCAAAGACTGGATACAGCGCACTCTTGAAATCAAAGATTTCGAAGAACTGCCGGAGGGAATAGGCATTCATGAGGGCACCTTCCGCAACCTGCGGCGCGGACTGGAAACTATCCGGCGGCTTCCCTTCCTCCTGCCCCACAGCCCTGATAATACAGTAAATTCCATCCTGGAATATCTTGACCGGGGGATAAATGTAGTGCTGGAATTTGGCCGGTACACTGATATTACCGCCTATATCCTGGTTGCCAACCTGCTTACCCGCCGCATCCACGCTCAATACCGGGAGAGAATGGAAAAAGCGCTGGGTGAGGACACTGCCCAACCCCACCCCCTGGTCATCACCATTGAGGAGGCACATAAATTTCTTAATCCGGAAGTGTCAAGCCAGACCATATTCGGCACCATTGCCCGGGAGATGCGCAAGTACAATGTTACCCTGCTGGTAATTGACCAGCGCCCCAGCGGCATTGATGACGAGGTTATGTCACAAATCGGCACCAAGATAACCTGCCTCCTCGACAATGAGAAAGACGTTGATAGCGTGCTCGCTGGCGTCTCGGGTAAGAGTGAGCTAAAATCGGTGCTGTCACGGCTGGAATCCAAACAGCAGGCACTCATCTTTGGTCACGCCGTACCCATGCCGGTAGTGATCAGAACCAGGGAGTATGGTTCGCCTGAGTCCTACCGAGACCTCTCCCCCGGCACCGGAGCAGAGACTCAAAAAAGGGCAGAGAAGGATATTGAGGAGCTCTGGGAATAAGGATATCCGAGACACAAAAGGGTGATTCAAAGGAAGGTTATTAACCGTGCGCAAAAGTCTATTCTCAGCATCAAAAAGGCAATTGATAGCCTAGAATCCAATTAGCTGTCGCTAGCCGTAAAAACCCTTGTCTTCTTCCACTCTTTGGTTGTCGCTTCAAAGACCTTAACTTGTGGGAACAGCTTCTCCACATCAGCCCTGTGACACAGTTCAGTGCCGGGAGTCAATACGGCGGCTGTCCCCATCGCTACCGCCAGGTGACAAGCTTCTACCAGTGGCTCGTTATGTACCAGCTTGAGGGCAAGTCCGGCCACCGTGCAATCGCCCGCCCCTACCGCACTCCGCACCCTTACTTCAGGTGAAACCGCCTTCACAATCCTTTCTTTGGTAGCGGCAATAAGACCATTTTTACCGGTGGAAATAACTATAACCTCAACATCTGTCTCAAGTAGCTCAAGAGCTGCCGCTACTACCGACTCCTCGTCAGGCAACTCCCTCTTCAGCAGTATCTCAGCCTCATGTACATTGGGATTAATAAGGTAGGGCTTGGCCTTTATCCCATCCTTTAACCACTGACCTTCTGAATCCAGAATACTTCTCACCCCAAATTCGGTTGCCTCCGTGATTATGTCATAGTAAATATCAACCGGCAGGCTGGGGGGTATACTGCCCCCCAGCACCACTAAACTCGGTTTAGGATAGATTTCCGTCATTCTCCGGTGGAATCTCTCAAACTCCCGCCTTGAAGTACGCGGACCGGGAGCGTCAATCCTGGTCTGTGTCGAAACTTTGGTGTCGGTGATAATAAAATTGGTCCGGGTTTCCCCTTTGATGGGAGTGAACATATAGGGCACTCCCTCCTCATCAAGCAGTATTTCAACCTGTCTACCCGCGTTACCACCGATGAAGCCAAAGGCCATAGTTCGACCACCCATCTCATGAACAGCCCGCGAGACATCAACGCCCTTACCCCCAGCGTAGAGGCGCAGATTTGTCCAGCGGTTGACCTCATCTACGGCCAGTCCGTGAACTGTAATAACTACGTCCAGACTGGGATTAAGGGTTATCGTGGTAATCATAGCTCCCCCGGATTTTCAATACTCTCTCAACTATTATGATGCAACATATAAGCCAAATCAAGTCCATTTGTCAAGCCCACCAGCCCAATTACCGCCAAATTGACTTGACATATTGCCCGTGGTATCATAACCAAAAGGCTAGAAACTGGCCGCTGCCTACTTGGATTAACGGGATAAGATGTCAACACTGAACGAACTTTGCCAACAAATACTCACCTGCACCCAGTGTGAGGTATTAGCCAAAAATCGCACCCGTGTCGTCCCCGGTGAGGGTCCAGAGGACGCTGAAATAATGTTCATTGGTGAGGGGCCCGGCTGGCACGAAGACCAGCAGGGACGTCCCTTTGTCGGTCAGGCTGGAATGTACCTTGAACAGCTAATTGCCTCTATCAACATGACACGTGAGCAGGTCTACATTGCCAATGTGATTAAGTGCCGGGCACCGGAAAACCGCGACCCATTACCCTTAGAAATACAGAACTGCAACCACTGGCTGCAAGCTCAGATTGAATTAATTCAACCCAAGATGATTGTAACCCTGGGACGCTATTCCATGGCCAAATTCTTCCCCGGTAAGACTATAAGTAAGATTCACGGCACGGCGCAGAAGAGGGATGGTATCATCTACTTTGCCATGTATCACCCGGCCGCGGCCCTTCACCAGCAGAGCCTGCGTCAGGCGATAGAAGCCGATATGCTCAAGATTCCCTCTCTCCTTGCCGAGGCAGAAAGTGTTACCCATGCCAGATCACAGCCAGAGCAACTGAGTATGTTCTAGGTTTAATATTATGGCTAAACCAAGATTAAAAATAATCCCTCTCGGCGGGCTGGGTGAAATCGGCAAGAACATGATGGTGATGGAATACGAAAATGACATCATCATCATTGATGCCGGGCTTATGTTCCCCGAAGAGGAAATGTTCGGCGTTGACCTGGTAATCCCTGATATCAGCTACCTGCTGGAGAGACGGGAGAAAATAAGGGGTATAATCATCACCCACGGTCATGAAGACCACGTTGGCGCCCTCCCCTACCTGTTACCCCAGCTTGACGTGCCGCTCTATGCTACCAAGCTCACCCATGGGCTTATTTCAGTTAAGTTGAAAGAGCGAAGAACACGCTCAGGAATCAACCTCAAAGTGGTACCGCCCGGCGGAACAGTTACCCTGGGGAGATTCAGGATTGAGTTCTTCCCCGTTACCCACAGCATACCGGACTCGGTGGGTCTTATCATACATACTCCCCTGGGCATTATTGTACACAGCGGTGATTTCAAGATTGACTTCACACCGGTTAGCGGCCAGCCACCGGACATGTCTCGCCTGGCTCAACTCGGGGCACAGGGAGTTTTACTTCTCCTCTCTGACTCCACCTACGCTGAACTCCCCGGCTATACCCCATCCGAAAAAGTGGTTGGCGAAGCCCTTGACCGAGTTATAGCCCAGGCACCGGGCAGGGTAATCGTGACTACCTTTTCGTCACTGGTTTCCCGCATTCAACAGGTCATTAACGCCGCCGCCAAGTACCAGCGCCGCGTCTTTCCTGTCGGGCGCAGTATGACTGACACCATCAGGATAGCACTGGAGCTAGGCTATCTTAACGCTCCTGATGGTGTACTGGCTCGACTTGACGAAGTTCGTGGTCTCCCCCGCAATAAAATTGTCTTCGTTACCACCGGCAGCCAGGGGGAACCTACCTCAGCCCTGGTCCGCATGGCCAATCGAGACCACCGCCAGCTCCACATTTTGCGCGGAGACACCGTAGTTTACTCGGCATCCCCCATCCCCGGCAACGAAGCAGTAATCTACCGAACGGTGAACAGCCTTTTCAAGCAAGGAGCAATGGTGATGTACGGCGGTCTGGAGCAGGTTCACGTCCACGGTCATGCCAGCCAGGAAGAACTGAAGCTGCTGCTCAACGTAGTTAAACCAAAATTCTTCATGCCCATACACGGCGAATATCGCCACCTGAGATGCCACGCTAACCTGGCTCAATCAATAGGCATGTCAAGCGACAGCACCTTTGTGCTGGAAGATGGTGACATTCTCGAACTCAGTCCACAGTCGGCTAAGGTCACCGGTAAGATTACCTCCGGTAACGTGTATGTTGATGGTTTGAGCGTAGGTGATATCGGCACCGTGGTTCTCCGCGACCGGAAAATGCTATCACGGGATGGCATAGTAATGGTCATTATTGCCATTAACCGGCAAACCGGCAAGCTGGTAGGGCGCCCGGATATTGTAACGCGGGGTTTTGTTGACACCAGAGAATCCCGAGATATGCTGGAGGAAAGCCGCGACCTGGTAGCCCGGACCCTGGACCATGGTGGTGAGCGCCCGGCCGATTGGGGCTTTATCAATAACAAGGTTAGAGATATATTAAATAGATTCTATTACGAGCAGACCCAACGCCGCCCCATGATTTTCCCCTTTATGGTCAAAGTGTAGCTGAAGTGAGCCGATGGCAAAGAAGAAGGAAAAGAACAGACCTAACCCGAAGACAAAACCCAAAGGGAAATCGTGGCGGGGAGGACTGTTCCGTTTCCTGGCCCTGGCCTGGGTTCGCTGGCTGGTTCTGATTATTTTGCTCGCCGTACTGCTATTCTGGCAGCGGTCAATACTGGTCACCTGGGCTACCAATCTGGTGCTCAGGAGCTGGGAAATCTTCGGCTGGGGGCTAATCCTCACGCTACTCGCCCTTATTGTCGTGATAGGGATTATTCTGCGCGAGTACCTGTCATCTCTGGCCCGCAAGTGGAAGCTAAACCAGTGGAACAAATGGCTCGGTGGCCTGGCTTTCTTCGGCGCAACCTGGGGAACACTGGCTCTTTTAGACATTGGCGGCCGCATTGGACTCAGCATAATTG
>SDBU01003199.1_pt1 | contig 21029 bp, 39 predicted proteins | sample 2277071 | NCBI WGS metagenome assembly SDBU01 (sample SAMN10397929, study PRJNA504765) | marine sediment metagenome | isolation source: marine sediment core GS08_GC12, 126 cmbsf | place: Arctic Ocean: Gakkel Ridge, Loki's castle | collected 2008
AGCCCGGTTTGCTTTGCCATTGCGGGCCTCCCTTAGACGATGTTGACCACACCGCTGCCAACGAAGCTCACGACGACTTCCGACTCTTCGGGCGGAGCGACGGACATCGCGAGGTTTGTGATGATGATGAATCCCGTAGCCGTGCGCCCTGCCGCAAGCGTAAAGACTGCGTTCGCCGCCGCCGCGCCGGGCGCAATCACCGGGGCCGTATCATCCAGGCCGCAGGTGTAAGTCCCGCGCCATGAGGTCAGGCCGGGAATGAACTGCCGCTCACCCACGCTTGTAAACGCTGTCGCGTCAAGGGCGTCAGCCTCGTATTCAATCGTCCACGCCTTGACGTTCGTCACGTAGCCCGTTGCAAACGTAACGTCCCCGGCCACTCCAGTTAGCTTCGCCATCTCGCTCCTCCTTACCTACTGCCGTTGACCTTGACGACTTCCGCCCGCAAGCGGGCAATCGCTGCCGCCGTCGCTTTTCCGTTTAAGTGCGTTGATGTCCATGCCGTCACGACGGCCACTACGAGAGCGCCGACAAACAGCCAGACGATGCGCTTGTATGTCGCGCCGTGGATAACGGCGCAGGCCATCTTCGTAACGAACTGTCCTCTCTCCGGCTGGCCTTCCGGGGCAACCACCGACTTGATAACCGCAACATCTACGCAGAGTTGGCTGAGTTTCTCGCTGTCCGTCACCATTGCACCTCCGAGTAGTATTGTTGTACGAGATGCCAGCAGTCGTCTTCCCGATTCGGCCCTTCCGTCAGTTGCAGGAGCATCACGATGTGGTTGTGCGCTGCGACCGTCAGGGCCGTCCGATGAAAGCAGTCCTTCAACTGCGTGTCGATTTCCATGATGGCGTCTGCGTTCCACTCGTTTGTGTAGGCGTCGAACTGGAACACCGCGCCGTCGTAGTTGTTGGCAAACGTCATCTCCGGCGCTTCCGTCACCGTCCAGAAGACGCCGTATGGCATGGGCGGCTTCGGTGCGTCTGGCGCTTCGCCCATGTAGAGCCGTGGCAGTGCGGCTGAGAGCGCGACGTGTCCAGCCCACTCGCTATACACCGCATCGAAGTGCGCCTTCATTTCAGCCCCCCGTCATCAATCGTGCGAGCATCTGTTTGTTTCGACTGACGGCCGGTCTCATATACGGACGTGCTTTCATCTTTCGCGTGCCGAACTCAAGCCAGCGGGCGTATTTGATTTCAAAACCCCTCACCCTGCTCATCGGGCCAACGCGGGCCAGCGGGCCTTCGCGGTCGATGTCCATCTCGCTGATGATGCTCCGGCGTAGATGTCCCTTCTGCACCGCGGGAATCTCGCCTTCCTTCGATGGCTCGTGCTGCGTAAATCCAGGTCCACCCTTGAGCTTGCGTCGCCGAAAGGAACCACGGACCCCGCCGCGCTTGAACTTGGTGAACATCTGCGGCGTCGCTTGAAAGCTTTCCTTGATGTCAGCGGCTAGATACGAACCCGCGCGCGCGACGTTCCGCCTCTGCGTAGCTACGATATCCTTCATCACTGAAGCACCGTGCCAGCGGAATATCGCAGCCATCAGTCCACCACCCTTCCGACGATCTCAAGCAGTTCAATGGTCATCAAGCGGCTTACCTCGTCGATGTTACGCACGCCCGTAATCTCGAAGTAGCGTCCCTTGAATATCACGCGGTCGCCCGCTATCGTCCCAGTCACGTCGCCGGGCACGCAGTACATCTTGTGGCTCACCGCCAACTGCTCGCTGCTGTAGCGAATCGACTCCGCCGCCGATAGCGGCTGGATGTCGCACCTCACCGAAGTGTGCCGGTCGCTCCAGGTCTTGTCGCCGCCGCTCGAGTACGTCGTGGCGGAAGTGACATCCTGCTGAATCGTCGCTGTATTCCGAAGCATCGAGCGGATCGACACTACACCCTCCTGTCGCGGTACGCCTCCAGCGTGCTCCGGCTCGTCATCGAAAGCTGCTCGGTCAGGTCCGCCATCGTGTAGGCGTAGTCGCCAAGTTTCTCGGACTTCATCGCCGGGTCGCGCTCGCCTGACGAATACAACAATGTGGCAATCTCGATGCACGCCGCCTCGATGTCGTCGGGTATCGTCGTGAAGCCCGCCGTGTAATCCACGGTGATGTTCCGCGAACCTCGCGCCCAGCGACCGGCTGTGCGCTCAAGGATGCCCTCGCTCCAGTGGCAGATGTAATCCGACACACCCGGCACCTCTGCCATGTCGAGATAGATAGTTCCGTTCAGGCACTCGCGCCCCGGACACTCTATAAGCTCCGTAGAGACGTAAGTGCCGTATGCGCTTGAGCTTACGGCAGCCGCCCAGCCCTTGCCGAGCGCGTTTATCGCGGCAACGACGGCGGTGAATGTTGCAGAGACGACCCACGTCAGCGGGTCCGTCCCAGCACTCGTGCCGCCGGTGATCGTAAGCGACATGCCCAAGGCCCCCACCGCGATTGTCGCCCGCGTCGCATCGCTGATGGTGTTTGTGATGCTGATGACCTGAAGCCGTCCCTCGGCCACGCGGTCAACCTCCGTCACGGGGTAGTTGTCGAGCAGCAGAAAGTCGTCGCCGGTTCCGTCGTAAAGCTCGTCCGTGTAAGAGCGGGTGAAGAACGACCGCTTGCAATATGTCTCGATGCGCTGTCGCGCCGCAGTAAGTGTGCGCTCAAGGATGTCGTCATCACCCGTCGTGGTGATCTTCAAGTGCTGCTTGAGTTGGTCGAGTTCCGCAAGGGCATAAATGTCAACCGCCATATCAGCCTCCCCCTTCCGGTTCTCTCACGGTCAGTTCGCCGTGGACGCTCTCGTAATAGTATTCGTTAAGCACGTCCAACCCTTCGATTTCGACGTAGTAGCTTCCGGCTTCCAGTGTATCGGACGATACACCCGTAAGATCGAATACGAGCGTCATCGTGTCGTTCGCGGCTGCCACGGTGGTGATGACCGAACTCGTCGATGTAATCGCAAGCTCAAGGGCGGTGCGCGTCTCGCGCTTGCCTATGAGCATCTTCCACACCCACAGGTTTGACCCGGCAGGCCAGCCGCTCGCGTCCGTCAGCACGACGGTCCAGGTATCCAGCCCGCCCTTGATGACCGTTCCGTAGTTGCTCATGTCACCGTTCCCGTTATGATTTTCTGTGTGACCGTCCCGCTGATGTCCGAGCGTGTCGTGTAGAGCGTTCCGACGAACTCAACCCCGCCCGCCCCGTAGCCGGTTCCGACTTGGACGCGGGTGACGGCAGGCGACCAGTCCGTCCCGATGAGTGCGCTGCCTGAGCCGAAGCCGACGAGCAGGCGCACCTCGCCAACCGTCGCCTCGTGATAGTCGCCGACGACAAGGCCGTTCGGTGTTCCTTCAATCAGCACACCCGCGGCGACTTCGGGAGCGAGCCGCGTTCCGTTTGTGAGCTGGTGGTAGTTGACGGCCGTGGGGTTCCAAGTCGGCGTGTATCCGCTATAAGCAACGCCACCCGTGCCGTCGATGAGGTTGCAACTGTTCAGCGTGACAGGGCCATTGGTATTGGCATAGATGCCACTGGACCTTATGCCAGCACCACCACTTACGTTGCCCGTGACCATCACCGCGCCAGTGCTGGCATTGTAGATACCCATGGCGAAGTGGCCTGTGCTGGCCGCCACGTTGCCAGTCACGGCCACGGAACCCGTAGAGGTATTGGTAATGCCGTCCACAAAGTTGTTTGTTCCGCCCGTCACATTGCCGTCAACAATCAGGTTTCCAGTCGAATTGTGATTAACGCAGTCGCCGCCATTACCGACCCCACCGATGAGGTTGGCGGTAATCGTTAGGGTATTCGCCGTAGCTCCCGTCACGAGAATAATGCCCGACGTTACAGGCTTCAGGCCGCTCGTGATACTTGCGGCCAAAATATCGCAGTCCCCGAGGACGTTCAGCGGTACGGTAAGTTGGCCGATGGTGCCTGGCGTTACAATCGCAAGCAAAACACCCGCAGCCGGGACGCGAACGATATCCATCGTAATCGCGAAGCCGCCGAGGTCGGCCGTGTCGCCGTTACCGGGCACGACACCGCCTATCCAGGTGCCAACCGCCGACCAGTTACCCGGCCCCGCTGCGGTAATGTATGCCATCAGTCCGTGTCCCTTAACAGGTCCGGCCGGAATTTCTTCACCCATGCAAGTACGTCGAGAACATCTACTTCGGTGCTGTTGTATCCGCCCTCGTTTTCGGCCTCGATACACAGACGCCCATCGCGCTCCATGAGCCTCACGGGATAGCTCTCGCAGTACTCCCGAACGCCATCCATGACCACTTTTTCATCGGTCGCCATTAGTCCGTGTCCTCACCCAGCAGTCGTTTGTGAATACCAAGCAATTCTTCTGCGTGCCGTCTTATCGTCGCCGCAAACGTATTCGGATCGCCGCGATACGGTGCTTGTGCGTCATAAGCGAGGTCCCGAATCCGCGCGGCAATCTTCTTCGCCAGGACAAGTTCCGCTAACTGCCGGGTTGTCAGCCCTTCGATCTTGCTCATGGCTCACTTCTTGATGCCGGTCTGCATTGTGATCTGCGTTGCGGTCGCCGTTCCAGCCCCGGACCCGCCGCCCCCATCGTCCACACGCTGTTCGGGTCATACGGCATCGGCCATGCGAGGCCGCTCACCTTCTGGCGCAACTCCCGCGCCTTCTTGCGCGCCTTGCGGAGTTCGCCCGCCTACGGTCCCGTGATGTCCACAACTTACTCCGAGATGTAGAGGATGGTGACGCCCTCGTTGTCCGCACCCGCCGCCGCGATGACTAGTTCGAGGTGCGTATTCTTGATCGCCCGCGGCATCGTGCCCGCTGTAAACCCGGCCGTCTGTTCATCAACCGCATTTGAGCGGTTCAACCCGGCACCCACCATCACGTCGTAGCCGTTGTCGTCAAGGATGGTGATGTCATAGAGGTTCAGTGGTGGATTGCCTGGGTGCGGGCGCGTACAGAGATTCATCACCGTGCCGTTGAAGATCGTAGTCGTCAGGCTATCCGGCGTAGTGACCACCCCGGCACCGTCAGCGACCCAGATCCATGTGATTTTCGTGATACGGGGAGAGACATCGGAATGCTCCTCCAGCACCGTTACGGTTCCAGCCATGCCTCACCTCATTCACTGATATAGAGAATTGCGACACCCTGACCGAGCGCACCCGCTGCGGCTACGATGAAATCCAGCTGCGTGTTCTTTATGGCTCGCGGCATCGTCCCGGCACAGAAGCCCGCTGTCTGTTCGGTATTGACGTTGTGGCGATTCGCTCCCGCGCCGACGAGGACGTCGAAACCATCGTCATCGAGGATGGTGATACCATAGTTGAGTGCCGGCGGCGTATCCGGTGCCTGTGCCGGGTCGGTAATGAGGTTCATCACCACACCGGTAAACACGTCCGTAGTCAGTCCGGTCGGATTTGTCACGACGCCACCGGCGGTTGCCGTCCAGGTGAATGTAATCTCAACGATGCGCGGAGAGACGTCCGACCGCGCCGCAAGAATCGTGCAGGTTCCGGCCATATCAGTCCTCGTATTCGTGAACGCCGAGTCGGAAGTCGATCGTCGGGACGTTGTCGCCGTCCACCCAGTGAGTTACCCAGACCTTGTCCGTCCCGTAAGTCAGTCGCGGCATCCGCAGTTCGATAACCGTACTGACAGCTGCGCGCTCGGGACTGAAGCATATCTCCGTGAACTGCTCGGCCGTTATCGCATCGGCCACCGTTCCCGTTCCGTAGACGAATCGCACGTAATGAAGTTTGAGGTCCGCGCCGACGGCGACATCCATGATGTGTATCCGGTGCACATCGAAGCGCGTCATGCCAGTTACGAACGGGCCGTCGCCCGTGCCTATCAGGCACAGCGGGGTCACGCTCCACGTATCGTTCCCCGCCGTATTCTGGAAGGGGGCCACCGTCCCGGTCGCGCCGCAGTCGATCTCCAAATTCCGAACACCATGTTCCCCAAGCCATCGGTCCCGGTTATGGTTATGCCGCTGAAGTATAACACTGGTCGTGTATATGTTTTCCAGCGTCCAGCCGATGCCGTTGACAATTCGCGGCATTGTTACTCCCTAGTGCTGAAAACTATTTCAATCCCGTGTATCAGGCCGCTGTTGTTCGGGTACTCCACCTGAAGCTCGTCGTCACGTCCGAGATGTGTCGGCGCGTCCGGCGTGTAAACCAAATCAGTCTCGCCGAACATCGGCACGGTGACGAGAAGCGTATCGTAAGCCGCCGCCACTCCGCTGTTGACCCAGATGGTCAGATTCTCGACGAATGTCGCCGGGCCGCTGAGATGCACGCGCACCTGATGGAGCGTCCACAGCACGCCCGGTGCCCACGCCGTCACGAAGGGCTTGAACCCCTCCGGGTCGCGGTAGATGAAGAAGCTCTGCGCCATTCACGCTACTCCTCCATGCTGAAGACAATCTCCACGCCGTAGGTTCGCGTGTTCCCGTTGTTGTAGGCGATGTCAAGAACGTCATCGCGCCCGAGATGTATCGGTGCATCCGGTGTCCAGACGAGATCCGTCACCGCAGCCATCGCCTGCGTGAGCAGCAGCGTGTCGTAGACCGCCGCTACGTAGCCGCCGTCCACCGTGACGGTCAGGTCTTCAACCGCACCGCCTACTAAGTCCATGTGAAGGCGAATCTGGTGGAGCGTCCACTGGAGGGCAGGCGCGAGGGCGATGTTGATAGCAGCCGCGCCGGTCGTCCGGTCAATACAAAAGCCCTGTGCCATGTCTTTCTCCTGTATCGGGGAGCGCGACTTCAGCCGACCGCCGCGCCCCCCATAAAAGGCGTCCCGTTAATCCGGGTCGCGGTTAGGCAGACAAAGTGCCTACAATCATCGCAACTTCATCGACCGCGTTATTGCCGAAGCACTGAATCGCCGCGCTCGAACCGGGGGTGTTAATCCAGGTGCCCTGCCCATCAGTAGCGATGCGCAGAGTGCACTTGTTCACGAAGCCGGTCCACGCGCCAAAGCCCTCAATGTTCACATCAACGGCGTCGGCGTTCTCTAGAACGCAACGTGAAATCTCGATGTCTGTCGCTGCGGCCAGCATCTCGATGTTCCCAGCGTCGAAATCGCCGTTGCTCTTGCAGCCGAGAATCCGCACGTGGTCTGCGGCCCCGGTGATGCTGACGAACGAATCGTTGCCGTCCGTGTCGGTCCCGAGGTTGATGCAATCCTTGATGACCATGTGGGTGGCAGCCGCATCGGCGAGAATCCAGTCCACGGTATTGTCCGTGCCATCGTCCTCAAAGATGCAGTTCTCCATCCTGAACCATGCGTTGTTCACGTCGATGGGGCCAAGTGCGCCGTCTTCTGTGTTGAGAAAGTGGAAGTTCTTGATCGTCACGCTATGCGCGTCGATCTCGATGTCCGCTCCCACCGCGCCATCAAACGTGATGACCGGGCGGTCTCCGCCGTGACCGATCACGCCAATGACCGTCACGCCGTCGGCGGTGCCGGTAGCGAAATTGATGTCATCCGCCGCAGCAACCGTCTCGGCGTGTTGCGGGCCGACCACGATGTAGTCGCCCTCGTTCGCCGTGAGTTGCGTCACCGCGTAGGCCAGCGTGGCGAACGGGTACTCCCGACTCTGCCCGTGGTGGATGGTGTCCCCCGCGTTCGTCGCAGTGGAGTCCACGAAATACACGGTACCGCAGCACATCTCCTGGTCGGCAATGAGCATCTGGCCGTGCGTGTTGGTGACAAACAAACTGTTATGAGCTTCAGCCATGTCTGGGTTCCTCCAATGTAATGGCCTACGGGACCGTGCAGAGTGGGGTGACAACGCCATTGACAATGAGCAAGCCGGTCTCGCCCAGGTTGTTCGTTCCGTAACATTCCCAAATGCTCAGGTTGCCAAGGGTGTTTACCCACGTCAGCAGGCCGTCGGTGATGAGCTTGAAACCGCAGTCGTGAATCCACCCGGTGCAGCCTGCGAAGCCTTCGATATTGACGTTCACCGCGTTCAGGTTCTCGAACAGGCAGTTGTCAATTTCGAGGTCGGTCGCCGCCGCCAGGAACTCAACGTTGCCCGCAGCGAAGTCGCCGTTTGACCAGCACTCGGTGATATGCAAACCAGAACACGCACCGGATACGCTGACCCATGCGTCATTGCCAGCGGTATCGGTGCCGTAGTTCCGGCAGTCCTTGATGGTGCAGTCGTTTGCGGTGGCCGCGAGGTCAATCCAGACGATGGTGTTATCCGCACCGGCGTCGTTGAAGTAACAGCCGTCGATAGTGAGGCCCGCGCCGCTTACGTCCAGCGGGGCAAGGCAGCCATCTTCGGTGTTGTTGAACCAGATGTTTTTCAGGGTGTTGTCCGCCCCTGTGATGTCCCACGATACAGCCGTGTCCGCCCCGGCACCGTCGAAGGTGAAGGACGGCATCAGGGCACCGTTGCCGACGCCACGAATCGTCACGTTGGCCTTGTTCATCACGAGCCACGCATCGGTATCGACCGTCTCGTCGTGACCGGGCATGAGGATAATCAGGTCGCCGAGCAGCGTGGTGGTAGCGGCATAGGCGTAGGCCAGGGTGGAAAACGGCCTCTCGGGGTTATCCCCGTAACCGACCGCATCCACGCCGAGCGTGTCCTGCACGAAGAATATCGTGCCTGCGCTCTGCGTCTCGGAATAGAGCGGCTGGATGCCGCCGTTCATCCACCGAGCGAAAAGTTCAGTTTTAGCCATTCTGGGTTTCTCCTTGTAGGCTATGCCTTTGTGGAAGCGCAGCGGCACATCTTGTCTTTACGGCCAGTGATTGCCTTGTATGGACAGACTTCCTCGTCCCAGGTCGGCCTCATTGGCGTAAGCCAAATACTGCGCTTGCTTTTCTTGCGTTTTCGTTTCACGTCGTTCTCAAAGCAGCCCCCCAGGGCGGCATGAGCCGCCCCAGGGAGACAATGGTTTAATCGATGTACGCGTCCTTCATTGTCGCTGGTGCTCCGGTGTACCGACCTTGTGACAGAACGACTACCACAGATGCGAGGTCGTTATTTCCAGGGGCACTCAGCTCGACAGTAACGACGTCGAACGAATTACCCGACACGGCTCCCGCAGCATCGCTCAGGGAATCGGCATCGACTTCGATGACGTAGACCGAGCCCGCGACGGCAAGGTTGTCCGTGCTGGCGACAGCCACCGGCAGCAAAACACTGCTAGCCGAAGCCGCCTCGTTCGTCAGGACTTCCGTGAAAGCCAAGGCGATTACATCGCCCGCCGCCGTCACGTCCGTATCCTGCGTCAGCGTTATCGCACACGTACCGGCCACGATGGCGCCGGTAGTGGCGATAATCGTAGCATGGTCCCAGCCCTTCATTGAAAAAGACGGGCAGGTTACCGCACCCGCCGTCATATCAATTGGCGGGAGGATACTCAGAACCATACAGTTCCGCGTCAGTTTCTCTGCATAGTCACCCATCAGCTACCTCCTTCAGCCTTACGGCCGGGTTGCCAACACGACGAAGGGGCTGACGGTTGCGCCACGCCGCGGGGTGAGGTCGATAGCCCAGGTGGGCTGACCGTCATACCGCAGGACGAACCGAAAGACCTGCTTGTCGTAATTGAAGTAGAGATGAATGGAACTTGCGGCCTTGATGCCGCCCGCTTTTTGCGCGATGGCGTACTGCGACCAGTCGGCGAGGATGATGTCGCCCTGAGTACCCAATGCCTGGCACTTCTCAGTTGTAATCATGGGACGACCCATCAGCGTCGCGTAGGGCGCAGCAGATGCGCCACCTGCGGGGATGAAGACAGGGCCGCCGCCCGCGCCAACGGCCATATTCATGGTCGCCAACTGCGGGAACGTATCCTGATTCACCATCCAGATGGAGTTGCTTTGCGAACGGGAGAACAGCCTAGCCCACATATCCACGATGTTCTCGTAGATGATGGTGTTGGCTGGCTGCGCCGGGCGAGCCGGAACGGAAATCACGGGTCCACCAGGGGTAATCGCGCTCAACAGACCCAACGCCATACCGACGCCGGTGCCGTTGACGAAATCATCGTCCTTGGTGAAGGTGATAGCCGCACGTGCCTTCCGGCTGATATCGGCCTCGACCGACATCGCCGCGTCCTCAATCAGCTCGTCCGTCACGTCCACGAACACAATCAACTTGTGGAGCGTGAGGACCATCTGCCGATAGGTGGGCTTGCTGGGCGTCTTAGCGCCAGCTTCGTCGGGACGGTAAACCGTCACGCCGCCGAAGAAACTCCCGATGTGCGTCGCGTCCACGTCCGCTGGCATGCTAATGCGGTTGCCGCGCAGGTTGAACATGCGAGCGCCACGACCCTGGACAATCTCCGGCTCCAGGGACGTCGCCGCCAGATGGGGGCCGAAGTCTGAGGGGACGAGGAATCCGCCCTGCTCATCCGTGCCCTCGTTCATCGTGGGCTTCGTCACCGCGCTCCACTTGGCGAGGCGTTCAGGAACGCCCCCGCCCGTGTACGGAGCGCAACCAGCCGTGTAGACGTCCTTGAGGAAGCGGCCAAACGCGCCGTCTTTGCCTTCCTCGTCGTAAGCGGCAGACGCCATATACGACTTGTCAGTCCGGAGAACCTCGACTTCCTTAACCCAGATGTGCTCTGAGGCTTTGTTGTCGGGGTCCGGTGCAGGCTCGCCTTCCGGTTCTGCTTTCTGAGACTTCGCCAGTTCCGCCAGTTTCGCGTCCATCATGGACTCGAACCTCGGCAGCACCGCCTCAGTGCCATCGCTTGCCGCCTGCTTCAGTTTCTCGGCAAACTGTTCCTCTGTGAGTTCCATAAAAAAACCTCCTTGCGTGTAGACCCCTCAACCGGAACGTGCTACCTGTCCCCGGCTGACGTCTCCACGAAGAGAGGTTTTGTACTCTCCGCTAACGCCTCCACCGCGTCATGCAGGTGCTCGTGTTCCTATCATCACTCGGGCCGCTTCGTGCGGCTCAAGGTTGCTGCTTCGATCGGTGCGGATAAACCAACAGTGCTTTCTCGCCATCGGGCGGTCCTTGGACCCATTGCTCCCGACACCGTTCCCAATCACCAATGATGAGCACACGACCATCGGTCAGACCAATGGTCCCAGGTATCAAGCCATGACCGCAGCAAGACGCTGTAGTAGTCATGCCCGCCAAGTTGAGGGCTGTTACCAGCGGGGCGATGCAAGCATCTATCCCGAAAGCCCTAAGTTGTCCCTCATCGTCCGGTAACTCAACCATCATCGGGGGGCGCCCACAACTTGCACAGGGGCCATCCGCGACCGCCTCGCCCGTCTCTGAATCGAACCATCCGCGATGCATCTCGAAATGAATCTTGCGCCCTCGCTTCTGCGATGTCACCGCCACGTTAGTCCTCCCTCACGCGCCCCCGCGCGTGCGCAATCTTCTCGTCCATCGTCGGGCCAAGCTCTTGAACGAGCTTCTCCGCAAATGCCTTGCCGAACCGCTCGCCGAAGTCATCTGGCACAACCATCTTGGGCTGCTCCGTGGGCTGCGCTAGCTCCGTGGCCGTTACCGTCACGGTGGCTGGCGTCAACGCATCCACTGTGGCCTCGATGGCCTGCATCCGCTCATCAATCTCCTGAATCGTCGGCCCCTCGTCGGTGTCCTTCGGCTCCTCTTCGGTTGAAGTATCGGCGCTCGGGAGGCTCGCTGAGGGGAGGGCAGTGTCTCCCGAGTCGCCGACGTGTGCGTCCGGTGCTGACCGCACAGGGATTACCGACACTTCTTCCTGGGTGAGCCAGGTGCTTGCTTCGTTGGGCAATTCCTTACCGCAATGCATACAGCAATCATCTTCTGCATCAAATTGCCCCAATTTCTCCGCAGGAGTCAAGCCACCACAGGCCGGACATCGCCCGTAAGCGATTTCAGAAGGCGCACGTCTTGATATGCCCAAATCCTCCTTGAGCGCGTCCGATAGCGCAAGCCCCTTGCCGACGGCCGTGGTCAGCGCCTCCATGTTCGAGGGCACCGGGACGGCGGAGTATTCGAGAAGCTGCCATTTCGTAATGACGCGCCTTACGTTTCCGTCAAACTCGTCTTTCTTCGGTTCACGACTGTCGAGCACGATGAACCCGATGGACCACGCCCGCAGGAAGCCACCCTTGAATAGTTGGTATATCTGCTCCGCCTCGGGGCTGGCCTCCGCCGGTGCAAACACCGTCTTGGCGACGAGCTTGTTCCCGTCGCGGCGTATCCACTGCGCCTTGCCGATAGGAAGCGAGCCGTAGTTGTGGGCGTAGAGCACGACCGGGTTCTTGCGGAACCACTTCAGGTCAGCACCCTTCGCCAGCATCACCTCGTTGTCGCGGTCAACGACCTCCGTTGAGATGGTGGCGATAACCGCTCGCTCGCCCTCGTCAATGTCGATCTTGACGTCAGCGTAAGCCTTGCGGATAAGGTCGATGCTTCCAGCCTCTTGATCCAGTTCTCGCCCCAGGCGGGCGGCCAGCTTGTCGTCCACGTCTGCGAGGCGCTGCCGAGACGTTACAATCTCAATCGTGTTCGCCATTCCTCAATTCTCCGTCTCCCCCCATTCTTATATTACCGCTCGCCGTTTGCACCAGAACTCCATCTACGTATCGGCTATACGTCCGCCTATCGAAGTCAACCTTGGAGTGGACAATATGCCACTTCCCATCTGCCAGCATTTCGCGGGAGCGAAAGACCACGCCCGCTGTGTTACCGTCAAGACTCGCGCAGCCCATCTGTTCCCCTCCCTATCAGTGCATTCCCGCCGGTGGCGGCCCCTTCACGCACAGCAGGCGAATCACAAACTCCGGGTGGTTGCTGGAACAGTGGTGGTCCGCCTTGTACCACACCTCCCCCGCGCGCACGTATGCGGGCTGCCCCGTCTTGTCGAACCAGATATCTGCATCGCCCGGCGGCTCCTGTGGGAATATGACAATCTTTTCCGGGTCAAGCCCTTGGTTCATGTGGCCCATGCTGGCCTGCCTCTGGATATCGCTCAATGGTATAGTTGAGGCCATGACCGCTTAGTTCGAGCACAACCATGCGAACCGTATGGGGCTCGACGCCCGCCTCCCTGAGCCACTCATGTATTCCGTTGGGCTCGCCCAGCACCATTTCGCCTATGACGGAATTGCTCAAATCACTTTGGCGTTCTGTGCTTACTGGCTCCTCTCTGCGGGTTTCCACCTCTACCACATCACCCATTATCGTAACCTTAATCACCTTCCCCTCCCTTCGCTTCCTGCACCGCTACCAGCAACTCCTCGGGGATGCCCGCCGTGATAAGGCGCTCGTCGGCGTGCTGCTCGATGTAAATCTGAACGACCTTGTTCACCTGTACGTCAATCACTACGCGGTGAACTGGCTGGCTGATGTCAACCCCTATGGCCTGAAGCCACTCTGTCACCCGCTTCTCATTACCCATAAACGCCATCGTTCCCCTCCCTACGTCAGTACCTCGATTATCACGCACCGGCAATTCGGATGCAGCGGCGGGTATTCCACGAAATCACCGCGGCTGTCCCCAGCGAATGAGCCGCCAAGCGGAACCTCGACACCCTCGTACGGGGCGCAGATTTCGCACGGCATCGCCGTCAACCACCGCTTGTAGCCGACGACCCCCGATTGTTTCATGGCTTCCTCGGCCGCGTACCCGTGCGCGCGCGTAACCTCTGTGCGAGCAATGCGCTCAGCCTTCCAGCTTTCGTAGTCGGCAGTCACCTTCTGCATCTCGGTTTCAATCCGACGCCGCAGGCCGATGCCCACCTCGCCGCTGGCCATGCTGTCGCGGATGCCCTCGCGCAGCGCGGTCGTGATGCCGGTGCCGACGTCCTCGGCCAACCGGATGCTGTACGTGTCCAGGTGGCGCGTCAGCGCAGGCGAATCGACATCAAACCCCACCCCCGTGCCCGGCAGGCGGTCGAAGACGCGCTTGCCATTCGTCACTATGATGCTCTTGTAGAGTGGCTTGTATTCCTCACCAAAGGCGCGCTTCCAGTCGTTCAGGCCCATCTCCCACGCCGTCATCATCGTGTCAGCGCTCTTGGTACCCTTGCGAAGCTCCCTCACCAAGCGACGCTCGATATCCCGTGCCTTCAGCTGCATGAAGTTGCTGAGCTTGGCATACTCCTCCGGCCTCGGCTCGAAGTCCTCCTCGATGAGCCTGCGGCGGGTGGAGGGCAGGGTGATTGCCTTGGCGGTCCTTGTCTCCTCCTCCTCCTCCTCTTCCTCGGCAGGAGCTGCTGACGCTTCCGGCACAGGCGGCTCCGTGCCCAGCGGGGCCATCGTCATCGGCATAATCGGGAGTTCGCCCCACTCGACAGGCTCCAGCCCGTCTGACATGCGCTCCTCGTTGATGGTCGTGAACCCGGTTTTCAGGTTCTGCCCACGAAATTCGTTCTTTGACTGGAGATCTTCCGGCACCGGATCATCAAAGGCACAGAACACATTGTCGGCGAAGAGCGGCATCAGCTGCTCGTTGATCTTCTGCTCGATGAGGAAGGTTAGTGGGCGTATCGCGTTCTCCCGGTGGACGCGCCGACCCTCTTCTGCGTTTGAACGGTTCACGTTCTCTGTTGACACCATCGACATCGGGACGTGAAACGCCGCGCACACCTTCTCGCGGATTATCTTGTTGCCTTGCAAGAAAGCCAAGTCCTTCGGCGCGTAGCCGATGGGCTTAACGTCCTTGATGCCTCCGAGCAGGATATGCCGCCCGGCGTTCTTCGTGCCCTTGAACATCTGCTTGATGCGCTGGTTGAGCCGCTTGCCCTCCGCCTCCCCCAGCTCTTTGTCGGCCAGGTAGGCTGTATCAGGCCGAGCCTGGTTGGCAAACAGAGTCTTCTCATACTGCGCCATCAACTGCTCAAGGTCGATGCTGTCCGAGCCACCGGCGACGTTGCCCCAGCCGTATATCAGCGAGCGCGGGTTGGGCTGCAAGAAATAGACAATCTCTTCCTTGCGGAGCTTAATCTTCTCCGTGCCCACGGTGTAAACGTAGCCGGTGATGAAGCTGGTGGTGGACTTGCCCGTTAGGGGGTTGATGTCCGTCGGCTTGAGCGTCCATAGCTCAACGGGGATGTCCAGGTTATCCGTCTTGATCCACCAGAACGCCCGCCCGGTCAGGCCGAGATACATCACGACGCGGTGCAGCAGGTCAAACTCGTTCTCCTGCGTGTTCGCGTCCTCCATGAGCGTCAGGAATGGGTGCTCTATGATTTCCTCAAGCTCGTCCTGTTGCGCCTTCCGTGCCCACCGCTGGAGGTGTGCCCGCTTGGTTATCTCCCGGCCTTCACTGCGCTTGACGCGACGGCTCGGCACGCTCAGCTTCGAGCCGCGCCGGGTCTTGGCGATGTAGAGCCTGAGCGGCACCGCGGAGAGTGTCTGCGCGTTCAGCGAGCAGCAGATGTACGTCCAGCCGCGATACGCTTTGAGCATCTCCTGCATGTTGCCGGAAAGGGCGTTTTCCCGCGTCGCGGATGACGGGTCCATGACCGCCCGTGCTATGACGGGGTTGGCTGGAGTTGCCTTCTCTGCGGGGCGTCTCTCGAACAGCGTCGCTATGCCATCAAGGAAGTTCATTCATCGTCCTCGTTCCCCTTCCTTCGTCGGGTTGCTTCAAACCCGGAGCACCACATATAATACATCGGGCTATCATCGTATTTCTTACAGTATGGGTGCGATAACCCGTGATGAACACACACCCCACAGAACCCAGAGCGCCTTAATGTGGGCCGCTCAAGCAGCACTGCCTTTTCAGACATCATTCCCCTCCTCGTTACAGGAACAGCCCGATCACAAAGCCCAGCGCCGCAGCGATGAACATCGCGGTTCTCATATCGCCCTCGGTGTACGACCGCCTACCCATCATTCCCCTCCGTTCCCACGCCACGCTATCTGCATGAGGGTGGCGCTGGCTATCCCCCAAAGAAATACCCACAACGTGCTATGGCCTTCCCACGCGATGATAAGAAGCAGCACGCTGAAAAACATGATGGGCGCCGATGTAGACCGCTTCATCACTCCCCTCCGTTCTTCGCTCGCCGCAGCATGGCGTCCAGTGCCACTACCGCGCCCACGACCACGCGTGCCCAGCCGGGCGACATGAGCCACACGCCCACCCCCAGCAGGGCGAGACCACCGACAGCCTGTGCCGTCGTCCAGTGGCGCGTCACTTATACCCCCACACGTAATCCCCCCACTCCACGACGCCCATCATGAGATGCCAGATAAGAATGAGAGGCAGTGCCAAGAAGCGCCCCATGGCGAATAGTAGCCACTTCATCGTTTCCCCCCCTACTTGGTGACCTCAACCGCCATGACCGTCGGGCGACTGTGCGCTATCTGCACAACCTCCTGCTCCGCACCGGGAACCTTCTCGTACTTCCAGCCGACGTCAACGAAGTAGAGCCAAATCGGCTCCTGGGTCACTAGGTCTGCACCGGAGGACTTGCGGCCGACCTCCTTGCAGTCCTTCACCGCGTCCTTGATGAGCTTGCCCTTCTCGCGGGGCAGTGCCAGGTCCGGGTTCCCCTGCTGGTCCAGCGGGTCTTCCCGCGGCTCCCAGACGAAGATGCCTGCCCCCTTGAGCGCCTTGACGACCTTGACGGCCACCTCCGGGTCGTGCGTCGTAACCCTGAACACGTTGGGGCCATGCGTCTCTTGCCCGCAACCCAATGCAGACACGAAAGCCTGTACGTCCTTGAGCGTTGAAATCTTAGCCATCACTCCCCTCCTGTTTCCGGCGTAATCGCCTGAACTTCCGCTTGTAGTGGCCCTTCATCGCGGCCATGTGCAGCTTGAGCTGCCGGTTCTCCGCGTCTACCGCGCCCATGCGGGCTTCGAGGTCACCGCGGCTCATCCCGTGATACGGCGTCGGCCCCACGTACGGCTGGAACTCCAGCCGCTCCGGTATCATCAGGTCAGTCATCGTCTCCCCTCCTCATCCCTTGATTTCCAACCTGCAAAGGATAGTCTTCCCATGCTCGCCCCGCCACTGCAACCCGCAGCCACCGCACCTTTGCCACACATCCCAAAGGAATAGAACATTGAGTGGGACTTTGTCCCTCTTACACGCCGCCTGCGGTTCCTTGTGCCCACAGTGCGGACACTTGAACCAATGCTCGGACACCTTCTGGCCCTTGGTAATCAGCGACGGCACTGGGCGCATGTACAGGATGCCCTTGACTGGCAACGACTCCGTGACGACGTGCTTGGTGCTGGTTTCTACAACATCGGATACTCGCTTCGCCTTCGTACTTCCCCTCATCGCTTCCCCTCCTAGTTCCGCAGCCGCCAGGTGTCGCGCAGGTAGGGCGCACGATGCGCCCACGGCCACGCGGCTACCATCCCCAACGCGCCGAGCAGCATCAAACTATGCGACCCAGACGCCATGCCCACCTGCACCGTCAATACCCATGACGAGGTAGCGGAGGGCGTCCATGCAGTGGTCATCCTCTTTAACCGGCCTCTCATCACCGGCCTTCTCCTCGGTGTCCCGATAGTGATACCCTTCCAGCTCTTCAATCGTGTGGCGGCAGTTGCGCGTCACCTTCAACCGCCCGCTGCGAATCCGCGCCCGCACCTTCTCGATGCCCGGCCCTACATCGTTGATGGCTGACTTGATGCGTATTCCCGGGATATCCCCCTGGGTGATGATGTTCTTCAGCTCCTCGATGTCCTGCTTGGCCGACGGGTCAGCGTAGTAGCGCGTGTCCTTGATGAGCCGCTTCGCATGAAACGCCAGGAGCGCCTCGGCGCGGTAATGCTCGGAGTGAACATACACCACGTCGTCAGGGCTGCGCACGGCGTTGAGAATGACAAACGCGTTGTGATACCCAAAGTCAATCCCTCCGTATCGGTCCCACGTCTCCCAGCCCTCCGGCATCGCCATGCGGTCCATCAGGGAGTTCAGCCCCTCGGGGTAGACCAGCCCGGCCATCTGCGTGAATCGGCCGAGGTAGCGTCGCTCGAACACCTCAGGGGCCAGATCCCGCTGGGCCTCCTCGAACTCCTCCTGCGGGAACACCGGGTTCTGCGTCGATGCGAAGTTGATGACGTCAAACCGCTCGTCCCCCTGCTGCCACTTCTTGTACCACTCGCTCCACAGCCAGTTCATCGCGTAGGGCGTTGTGGTTGCCAGTACGCGGCCCTGTCCGATGGACAGCCGGGCGCGCAGGGCGTTCCACACGCCGTACTTGTACTGCCCAGCCTCGTCCATCCATATCCAGTCGAAGTGGCCGCCTTCAAGCAGGTTGGGCTTCTCGGCACTCTTGAAGTGTACCCTCGTGCCCTCAGGGTGCGTGTAGATGAGCTTCGAGCCGTTGAGGGTCCCCTGCCAGTCGGTGCCGTCGAACGCCGCCACATAGTTCTCCAGCGCCTCACGCTCAAGCACGCTGTATGTGGGGCCAATGACCATGCCCCGCCCGCCTGGGTGCCTAGCAACCTCCCGCGCACACCAGATGGGGCCGAAGCTGGTCTTGCCACTCTGCGTACCCGCAATCATCAGTACGAACCGCGCCTCGGAGTTCCAGACGCGCTCCTGGCCCTCATGCAGCCTGAACTGTTTTGTCAAAGAGCGTCCATCCTGCTTCAGCACCGCTAGGGGCATCAGTCCCCCCCTGAAAGCAGGTTAACGACCTCCTCTACCGTCTCGACTACCGTCTCCCCCCTACCATCCATAAGGAGCATTAGCGTTCTGTCGCCGTCCCCCTCTATGCCCACTGTCATCACCATCGCCGAACGAACATAAAGCGGATGGCCCGCGGTGCTTGTGAGTTTGACGAATCCCTTCATCGCGCCTCCCCGTCACGCTCAGCCTTCGAATACTCCTGCATCATCATCCGCCGCACATGGTCTTCGAAGTCAACTGAGCCGATGTGCGCCCCGCAACCCTCTTCCGAACGGTGCCGCTTCCGACAGAACGGGCAGAAGAACGCTGGCTTAAACTCAACCTGCTCATACCACATCTCGCCATCGCTCCAGTTGCCGCTACGCTTCGCCGTCCATGCCTGACTCATTGCGCCCTCCCAACAGCCCGGTCCAGAACACGCATGATGACGCGAACGAGCGGCCACGCTTCACGGAGCAGGGCATACCGCACGTCCAGCAACGCTTCGTGGAGTTCTTGAAATGCCTCATACGTTGTCATCGCGCCGCCTCCGCCCCCGGTGCCTGCGGCCATTGCGGCAGGTCGTCTTGGTCGGCAAGGGCACGAGCGCCAGCGTCCTGAGACAGCGCCAAAGGCAGCCCATCTGGGCCAACATAGCCACCCGATGAGGCTGGGACATCGTAATATAGCCTAACCTTGCCGCCCCCATCAGGCGCGCTCTTCATCTGCTCCACAGCGCACCGCACGAGGAAGACCAAGCACTCGCCATCGAGCATTAGCTTAATAGGCGGAGAATCGCCATCTAGCACAGACAGCAGCCCCTCGCCCTTCTCAATCAGTTCCTTCCGCGTCATCGGCTTTCCCCTCCGTATCCTTGCCGTTCGTCAGGATCACCTCCAGCCGCGCAGGCGTGTCAGTGGACACCTCAATCGCCTGCTTCGGCTTGCCCTCCATGCGCTCGTAGATGAGCTTCATGGCCTGGACGTCGCCACCAATGGCCATGCCGTATAGCTTGCCAGCCAGCACGTCCAGGCGTAGATTGCCGTCCTTGTCCTTCTCGTTGAGGTACTTGTTGAGTGCGTCCTTCAGGGGAGCCCTAGTGCGGCTACCCTTCGGACGGCCAGCGGGGTTGCCTGATTGTCCAGGCTGGAAGGTCACTTTGTTCTCCACATGTTCTTAACAGATGCGGCCGACTCAACTATATCGTTGTTGTAGTCTGCCCACTTCCTCATCGTCGTAGTCCTCGGGGTGGAGCATCTGCTGTGCCTCTTCTAGCCGCTGCCCGTAGCTCCTGCCCCAGTGGTCCACCTCTGGATCCGGGTCCCTGTCGAGGTAATTGCTGCGCCGCATCTCGTTGCGGACTACTGAGATGCAGTCCATGCAGTAGCGGTAGGTTCCGCCGTCCGGGTCTGCCATTCTGGGTCTGCGACCACATCGGCTGCACAATTGGAAGCTGTTCAAGGGTTGCCCCTAGCTGTACTAGAATCTGCGTGATTACCACGCCTGCAGGCCGTGGCTTTGAAGCCCGTCCTGCGCGTGCTTCTCTACATTAAGGATACCACAGTTTAACTGATTTGTCAAGTGGTCGGGAGAGCATATGGCGTTTCTGCTGCGTGAGGGGCGATAATATATCTGCGAATTGCGCTTGACAATGGCGCACCAAATGATATACTACGAGCAGAAGGCAAGGCAGCACTCTTTTACTCTGGGGGCAGAACAATGCTCAAGACAGCGGATCGCCAGAGACTCACCAGCATCAAGGTCGACGGGTTTCGGTTCTTGCGAACCCCAACCTCACGGATTGACACGTTCATTCACACGTCAGGCGGGACCGTCGATTTCAAGCTTGTCCCGGTCGCAAAGGCTACGCACTGGCACGGCAACCGTGCGTATGCTCGCGCCTAGCAACTGCCCCCACTGCGGCGGCTCGGGCCGTCACGGCGGCGGCTGTTGGGTTTTGCTGTTACTCTAGCGCGGCTGAGGCCGCAAGGGGGTTTCAGATGTCGCAGACAGCACAAGACAAGTTGTACCGGTTGGGATGGGACACTGAGAGCAAAGGCGGCGCAAATCCAGACCAGTACCGGGCAATGCGCGGGCCACTCGAAACCGCATGGCATGATTCGTGGAACGGGGTGTTATCTGAGGTTGCTCAGATCGTCTCAGCACTCGCGCGGTTCCCCACAGCCTAGCCCCCGCCGCCGGGCTGTCCCTGCGACAGCCTCGGCCCCTGCGCCCGTGCGGGGCGTGTGGGCCGGCAATGGTGCCGGGGAACTGGGGGGGTGCAAGATGAGGCGCGGGTTCAAGAAATGCCCGAAATGCGGCAAGCCCGGAATCGAGCGTCGGTACTTGAACGGAATGCGTGCATTTCTTCATCCAGGCCAAGCCCGCAAGGTTGGATTGGGAGGGGTAGCCGTCCAGGAGTGTGAGTGTTGTGTTATCAAACCCCCCGTGGGCTTCTCTAAAGCTGTGTTCTAA
>SDBU01003200.1_pt1 | contig 21028 bp, 35 predicted proteins | sample 2277071 | NCBI WGS metagenome assembly SDBU01 (sample SAMN10397929, study PRJNA504765) | marine sediment metagenome | isolation source: marine sediment core GS08_GC12, 126 cmbsf | place: Arctic Ocean: Gakkel Ridge, Loki's castle | collected 2008
TTAGGCGACTCAAGTAGTGGTACTAATGTTCTAAATTTGAAAGGTGGAAAAGTAGGTATTGGCACAACAACACCATCCCAAAAGTTAGTTGTTGTAGGAAAAACAAATCTAACAGATACTTTAATAATTGGTTCTCCTTCATCAATAGAAAACATAACAATGTTTACAAACCCTTCTGGAAATCCCGCTTGTTGCGGAGTGATGGATGATTATAGTTGGGGTTGTACAGCAGGAGCTTGTGTATAAAATAAGGAGGAAAAAGAATGAAAAAAACAATATTAATCGGAATGGTATTGGTTATTTTAAGTATTGGTATGGTTGAAGGATTTAACTTGTGTTATCAAGAACAAACAAATGAAAGTACAGTTGATGATGGAAATTGTGGATTGATTTATACTGGAAATTATAGTATAATCGGAACTTGGACTAATGGAAATCAAGTGATAGATGGAGATTTTGATACAACAGGAAGTTCATTAAACGGTCAAATCTATATGAATTATACAAAACCACCAAACAGTTTATCATCATCTCTATGGAGGACTAAAATAGCTATTCTTCCTGACCTAGAACAAGATTTAAGTTTAACTTCTTGTTGGAATGGATTTAATGATAAATTAGTTCTTAGGATAAATGTATCCACAGGAGTAAAGAATGATTGGGATTGTAATGATGGAACGAATTGGATTAATTTAAGAACTGATACTACAGCAAGAGCAGTATCGTTTCATGAAGAAGCAATGAAATGGGATATACAAATATTAGAATACGAATTCATAGCAAGAGTAAACAAGAATGGCGTAGCCATAACAGAATACCAAACAGTAGTTAAGACAAACAAAGTAAGCTGGTTAATAAAAATGTTAGATAAAATAGTTAGGATATTAAGCTAAATGAATAAAACAACAATTATAGGAATTGTATTGATTCTATTAATCCCATTAGTATCAGCAATAGATAACTGTAAGGGTACAATGTTCCAGCAGGATATACCATGCTTACTATTACTTCCAGTAAACCAATCAACAACAGCTTGCAACACTTTAACTACCTTTGTTTATAATGGTTCAACTTTACTATATTCACAAACAATGGGAGTATATAGCCCTTTCAAGTGCAACAACACATTCAACCAAACTCATTTCGGAACTTACAACGGACAGTATGGAACAGGGGATACTTTTACATTAGTTGTAGAAGAAGATGATAACCAGCAGTTTTATCTTTACTTAGTATCTGTAGGAGTTTTATTATCACTTATAGTATTGGGATTCTGGAAACATGAAGGAATATTCCTGATGATTGCAGGAATACTGGCAATGCTATTAGGAATAAACATTTTCGTTAATGGATTTCCTAACCTAACAAATGATTTTTTAAGAAATGGAATAACTTTGATAGTATGGGGTATTGGAGCTTATTTGATTATGCTGCCAGGAATGGAATTTTTTGAGAATTGGGGGGAAGAATAATGCAATCTGTAGTATCATTCATAATATTTTCAATAGCTCTGGCATACATACTGTTAGTATTAGCTTTAGTAACAAGAGATTCAATCTTAGGTATGATCTCAGGAATGGCAATAATGGTAATAGGAATCTACATAGCAATCTATAACGTAGAGAGTATAAACACATTATTAACTCAGGGACTGGCAGTTATCTCAATTGGATTAGGATTTTTTGTTTTCATAAACGCAAGCAAAGAAATAATAGAGGATTTAATATAGGAGGAGATAAAATGGTAAAAGATGAAAAAGAAGTTAAAACCCCAAAAGCAAAGGATGAGTGGAAGGTTCAGCTAATAGTAGTTGATGAAAACCAGCCACCAAAGAAATACATAATAAAAGGGGAGGAAACATTAGATATACCTGCTGCTCTAGCCAAGATTCTAAACGAATTGGAGAAGCTAAACGAGGCTATGTTAAGCTAAAATGCTTTATATATTCCAAAGTGGGGATGAATTCTTAAAACTAAAGATAGATAGAAAAGAAAAAAGATTTGAGATAGCAAGCAGTAAAACAAACTATAGGTTCATCCCTACCTCTTTCTGGAAACTATTTGGAAGTTCTACAAGAACACTTAGAGGTTTAAAGCCACCAACAGAGGAAGAATCAAAGAAAGAGATGGAAGAAGCAGAAAAACTAAGTGATGAAGAATTCAAGAAGAAAATAATAAATGATTCTGCACAGTTAGGATACAAACTAATAAAATGTCAATAATAGATCCAGTAAGAGTATTAAACAATCTAATAGCATTAGGGGTAATAGCAGGGATAGGCTTTATGATATGGTCTAAGATGGACAAGGAAAAAACCAGAAACACAATAGGAAACATTAAAAAATTATTCGGGGGGAAGAAAGAATGACAGAAGAAGTATCAGATGAGGAAATAAAACAGTTAGAGGAAGAGCTTAAAAAACTAGAGAGTAAGGATGCAAGCTATGGTTCTCCAACAGCAGCACAGAAAGAAAGCCTATTCAAATTCTTCAATAAGATACTCACTATAAAGGACACTACAAGGATAGGAAATCTAACAGCCCCAGAGATAGGATTAGGTAGATTAAGCGTAAGGGGAAATAAGTCTATAGCTTTGTATGCAAAAGCAGAAGGTCTTACTGTAGTAGAAGATTACTTTAATGATTTATCTAATATACTAACTGAAACATCTATGGCTAAAAAAGGATTCTGGTCACAACTTTTTGTAACTCAAATAAAAGCCGAAAAGAAACTAAAGGATAAATCAACAGAAAAGAAAAGATGGTTCAATAGCAAAGATAAGTCTGAGGAGGCAACATAAAATGTTTAAAAATATGAAGATGAACAAGGTAAAAAGATTATTGAAGAAAAGAATAGTTCTAATGATAGAAAACGGAAAAAGCAAGGAAGAGATTTCACAAAAGGCAAGGAAGATAGGTTGGCCTAAGGAAACAATAGAACAGATGTTCGAGGATATAGAAAAGAAAAAGAAAGACGAAAAAGAGATTAAGATAAAAGTTCCATTCATAAAAAAGAAAGAAGAACCAGAAGAAGAACCAAAAGAAGAACCAGAGAAAGAAACAGAACAAGAAGAAGTCACAGAAGAACCTAAGAAGAAAGGATTAGTCGGGCAGTTGAAGGAACTAAACGAAAAGATTGACATAATATCAGACAAGAAAAAACAAGTGAAGAAACTAAAGAAAAAGAAGTTTAAACTACCTTTCCAAGTAAAGAGCCAGTTAAAGAAACTAGCAGTAAAAGACAAAGTACAGGTAATGTTATTGCAAAGAACAAGGAACATAAAGCCAACAATAGGGGAGATAAGAGATGGTATGCTGCTGGTAAACGGAATGATTTACAACGGTTCAGTTGATTCAACATGGCTGTGGAATGGAAAATTCCCAACACACCTAGTTCCAGAATGGGATTTACAGCCAATGACACCAGAAGGGATAGAAGAAATGAAAGCAACATCAACTTTATCTCCAAGTGAATTAGCAACATATTGTGCAAAATTTGGTCGTTCAGCAGTACCAGGAAAGATAATAATAAGGGCTGTAGAGGCAAAACAAAATCAAATGCTAGGTGCAAAAGCAAATGTTAAAACAATAATCTGGATAGTGATTGCAACCGTAGTAGGCATGGCAATATTATTTGGTGGGGGATTTATATAAATGCACCTTCAAACTTATAATCATGGAGACAAGCTCGAAGTGATTATAAGGGATTCCTCTTTTAAAAAAATATTCCAGACAGAAGTGAATACAGGAAATAAGAAAGAACTAGAGAATTTATTAAAAGACTTAAAGAACAAAGGTGTTGATTTGATAGGATTGATAAGAAAAAAGATGATTAGTGATAACGGATGGTTTGACTAACTGTATTCTATAGTATAGAAATGTTTATATATCAATAAGTATTACTAATAGTATTATAGGATGTAATCGAAAATGAATATGAAAGATATTAAAAACACACCTAAATCAGAGAGAAAAAGCATAGTTCTTTCTGTTAGGGTTACACCAAAAGGTTTAGAGTTTTTGAAGGCTAATCAAATAAGTGCATCTAAAATATTTGATTGTGCTATGGAAGAATTAGGATTTAAGGAATAAATGTCATTAATAAAAACCAAAGCGGATTATTTGAAATTAATAGGATTTGAAATAGAAATAGATACTAAAGATAAATCATATAGGGGAGATGTCAAAGACTTATCTGATAATTGTGAATATCTAATTCTCTTTAAAACACATAGCAACAGATTCATAAATTGGATATTATCTTTTAGGAAAAAAGAGATTAAGATTTCATTAGATGAAATAAATTTAGTTGAAATAATAGATAAGAAAAAAGAATTATGATTATTTGGTGTGGTGTAGTGCGATTTGGTATGATTGGGTAGGGTGAGGTGAGGTGAGGTATGGTAGGGTAAGGTTATCATAATTATGCTTAATTCTTAATATTCTTACTGAGTACTTATATATTATATTCCTTCTAATTTGTATACAAATATACAAGGTGGTAATAATGGATAGAAAATCTATACAAGTAAAAACTAAACTACATCTTCTATTAGCAAAGAAAAGACTTGAGTTAATATCAAAAACCAAGAAGAATATAACTATTGGTGAAGTCATTGAATTTTCTTTAAAAAATTAAAATGCCAGAACTAAAAGAATCAATAAGGAAAAAGCAGAAAGAGTTGGCTGAATTAGTCTCAGAAGTAAAAGCAAAGGAAAGATTCAGGGCAAGAACAAGATTAGAAAAGTTAGCTTTAAAGTTAGCAAGGAAATCAGAAGGCGAACAGATAATATACGGAAGTGTAGCTACAAGAGCTTATGCAAGAACAATAAGGCCAAGAGATATAGACATAGGAACTCCAAGCCCATACAAGATGGCAAGAAAATTAAAAGAGGAAGCATTGAAAAGAGGAATAAAAGCAAAACTAAAGAAGAAATACATCAAGCAGTTAAAAGGACATATCTATGAAGTGAACTCAGTAAGCTATTCACCATTACAAAAAAAGAAATTAAAAGAATCAATAATAAAAGATGAGTTGAGACAAACAGGAATAGCAACAGAAGTAAAAGCATTAGCAGGAACAATAGCAAGAACTCAGGCTTATTACAGGGCAAGAAGGGATTATCTCAAGTTAAGAAGAATAAAATTACTATTGGAAAAAAAGAAGAGGGAAAGATTCAAAGAACTAATCGCACAGTTAAAAAAACAGGGTGAGAGTTTTTTCCTGAATGTATTAGAATCACCTGAAAGTCCTATAAAGAAAGGGAGGAAACAAAAATGGCTGTAAAATCTAAAAAGAAAAAGTTAGAAAAAGAATTATTAACAAAACGAAAGGAAGCTTTACAAGCAGAGATAGGTAGAAAGAAACTATTACAGGCAATATTAAAGAAAAAGAAAGCAGTAAATGTATTGGCAAGGGTTGAAGATACTATTCCAAACGTCCTAGTCAAAAGAAGAGATGAGGAGATTAAACCTACATTTTTTAGTAGAAGAGGGTTGATTTAAATGTGGGAATGGATATTACCAACAGGCAAAGGAAAATGGTCGCAGATTTAGAATGGGAGATAGATAAATTTAAATAGTAGAAAGTATTTATCCCCCATATGGAAAAAACAAAATATGAAGGTAAAAAACATCACTCATGGAAAGGTGGAAACAGGATTTATAGGAAAAGAGCATTACAACATTATGAATTAAAATGTGTAAAATGTAACTCCCAAAATCGATTAGTAGTTCACCACAAAGATAAAAATAGATTAAATGGTGAATTAACTAATTTGGTTATATTATGTGGAAGTTGTCATTCAAAGGAACATAGACCAAAATCAATAATCAAATGCCAAATATGTGGATTAAAAAAACCTAATCATGCAAAGGGATTATGTAAAGAATGTTATAACGAGAAATGGGAAAAGGAAAATAAAGAAAAGCATTTAAAAACATCAAGAGAATGGAAAAAAAGAAATTACAAATGGACTTTAATATATAAAAAATGGCATAGAGGTTATTTGAAAGAAAAACCAAAATTAGGAGATTATAAGTGATTAAAAATCGGTGACCGCTATTATCAAAAACACTTGAAGAAGAATCCTAAACGTACACCAGAAGAGATTAAGGAAGATAGGATAAAAAGAAACAAGGATAAAAAAAAGGAAAGGGGGTATTAACATGGAAAAAGAAATAAGAAAAGAAAGTTTTGAAGAAGGATTCGGTAGGCATTTTGAAGAAACAACACTAGAAGAAAGAAAGAAATACTTGGATGATATACATGGCTGAGAATATATCATTTTTTGATGATGCTAAGAACAAGCTATATGAAGAGTTCCCAGACATAATCCTAGATTTAGAATGGTAAAAGATTATCAAAAAAAACAAGGAGGGATTAATATGGGTGGAGATTGTTGTTAAAAAACTAGGGAGGTAATTGAAAATGTTAAACGGAACGGATATGTTAGGCAAAATGTCTGAGAATATGAAAAGAAATATAACTGGTAGAGACATGAAAATAGATTTGTTGAAGAAGAAAATCAAAGCTAAGAAGATAGATGATATACTATCTGGAAGGAGACATGGTTAAAATGGGAATAATAAAAGGAATGATAGGATTGGTTGTAGCAACACCATTGGCAGGTGCAGCCATTAGTGGAATAGGGAGTAGTATGACGGGAAGCCTAGCAGGAATAGGTGGAGCAACACAAAGTATGGTTGGAGTGGGATTATTTTCACACGCAGCTTCATTATCTAAAGGTATGTTTAAGTGGTGATGTAAGATGGCAGACATAAAGGATTTATTGGCAAGGTCACATAGGGCAATATGTGGAGCAACAGAAAGAGAACTAACAGTAAAGACAAAACTGAAAGGAATGGCAATAAGAAGATTAAGGGCAGCAGGATACCGAATAGTAGGAACAAGTTACAATGGTGGAGAAACTACAAAGATTTGGTTCGTTAGTCCTGGCTCAGCAATGCTATGAGGTAATTGAATGGCAGATATAGCAAGATTATTAAGGGAACGGCGGGCAGCCCAAGAAGTTGAGGATATACAAAAGAGATCAAACCTAACCAGGGAGGAAGCTATAAAACGAGCAGCAGAAGAATATGGAGTTTCCGAAAAGTCAGTTGCCATATTAAGAAAACAAATGGATGTCCCACCAGAAGTAACAAGAGCTAGACCAGCAACACCAGGAGAAGCAGCATTAGTTAAAAGGTTAAAGAAGGAACAGAAAGCAAAAGAACTAACTGAAAAACAAAAGAGAGTAGTGGAAACATTAAGAAGGCAAGGTAGAGAAGTAACAGTAAAAGATGGGGTAATAACCACGACAGAAGATGGTAGAAAAGTAATTATAACTCCTAGAGATGTTATTGCAACAGTGCCACCTAGTGCTGTTGTTTCTATAGCTTTATTGGAGGCAAAAGTAAAAGAAAGAAAAGAAAGAGAAAGGGTTGAAGCAATAAGAAAAGAAAGAGAAGTCCCTGTTAAAAAAGTAAAAAGAGAAATTACACCAGAAGAATTAGTTAGGAAAGTAATAGAAGAAAGAAAAAGATTAGAATTAGAAAAAAAGAGTTTTGCTAGAAGGGCAATAACTCCAGCAGTTGAATTTACTAAAAGTGTTCTAAGAGGTTTTAAAAAATCAGTTGAATTCGCAGGTAAACCAATTAAAACTCCACAAGAAAATATAGCATTTGTAAAAGACCCAGATGTTCAAATATTTATGATAGCGTCAGGAATAACAATAGCAGCAGGAACTTTTCCAGCAGTAGCAAAAGTTGTAACAGGTTTAAGAAGAGTTTTAGGTGCGAAAGCAGCAGCAGAATTTGCAGTATCAAGAGAACCAGAGAAATTTGGAGAAGCAGCTTTGTTATTAACTCCAGATGTTATAGTAGCAATTAAAGTTACTAAAGTGAAGATACCAAAACCAAAAGTACTAAAAGAGATTCCACCACCAATAAAATTTATAGAATTAGTTAAAAGACCTTCGGGAATTTTTGTAGCACCAACTCCAGCAGTAGCTTTTCGACCACCAATACCAATTACTCCAACACCACCAATTCCAACAATTCCAATAAGACCATTACCAACAGTTCTAGCTTTAGAATTTGGTGCAAGAGCATTTATAATAGGTGCTGTAAGGGGAAGAGAATTAATTTTTGGAGTTCCAAGTGTAGCACCAGAGATAGCAACATTACCACTAGGAGTGGAAATAAAACCAGGAACACCAACAGAAACCCAAATCTTGCAGAAAGCATTACAAGAATTACCTAAAGATGTTGTGACAGTTAGAGGTAGAGAAGCAATACCTTTAGCCAGAAGTATAATAATGAAAACAAGAACAACACAATCAAGATACATGAGAGACTTACCAAGAGCAACCAAACGATTAGACGAAAAAGGAGTTAATATAATTCGAGATTTAGCAAAAGAAAAAGAAGCTATTATCTTCGGTTCATTTTCAAGGAAAGCACAACTAATAGAACCAGGAGAACTGGCAAAAGATATAGATGTTAGATTGGTTGGTGCAACACCAGAAGAAATAAAATCTATTCAGTTAGAAGCAATAAGAAGATTACAGGTAGCAGGTTTTGATGCAAAGGCAGGCAAAGAAGCCAGTATTTTAGTAAGACAGCCAACAGGAGAATACGCAAAGGCAGTAGAATTTCGGGGAGAGTTTGGAATAGAAGGGGAAGATGTACCACCTCAAGTTTTAGGTGTAGATAAGTTTGGTAAACCAATAACAATAGAAGGTCAAAGAGTAACAGCATTAGCGGAAGAACTTAGAGGAGTAACACAAGGAGTAGTTAGAATTAGAAAAGTAAGTAATGGAATGGGACTAATTGATATTTACCCACCTGAAAAAAGAATAAAAGATATACCTGAATTATTTATTAGTGCAGAAACTTTAGCAAAGAGTAAGTTTGTTCCAAGCAAGAAATTAGAGCAAGATATAGAAAGATTAAGAACCTTATTTCCAGAAGTTGAAGATATAAGCAAAACAGAAGTTAAAATCATGTTAGCGGATTTTAGTGGTAAAGCAAAAGGGAGACCTATCCCTTCTCCAATATCTCCTTTTGTAGTTCCAAGCGTTGTTCCTATACCACCTATAAGTCCAATACCTAGTCCAATCCCATCTCCACCTATAAGCCCTATCCCAAGTGTTGTACCTTCACCAATTCCATCACCACCCATAAGTCCAATACCTAGTCCACCACCAGCTATTCCAAGTCCACCTTTAGTTCCATCTCCAATTCCTAGTCCACCACCAGTACCTAGTCCAATACCATCAGTAATAAGTGCTATTCCTTCACCAATACCAAGCCCACCTATAATCCCTATACCCTCTCCAATTCCAAGTCCTGTACCTTCACCAGTACCCTCACCTATTCCAAGTCCATTACCTTCACCTTCACCAGTTCCATCTATTTCACCAAGTTTTGTGGGAAAGCCAAGTCCAAAAGAAAAAAGAGTTCAGTTACAAAAACTAGTACCAACAGGAGAGCAAGGCTATGATGTTTTAGTAAGAGAAGGGGAAAAAAGAGGGGATAAATTCAAGAAAGTGGCAGAAGGTTTGCCTAAACACAAAGCTCTAAAAAGAGGAAAAAGAATAGTTGATAACTTTATAGAAGCGAGTTATCTAATCAAAGAATCTAAAATAGAACCGACAGTACCAGATGATCCTAGACCACCAGATTTAAGTAAGTTCAGAAGTCCTGTACCTAAAAGCAAATTACCAAGAGAAACCTTAATAGAAATGGTGCAGCATAGGATAGACACAGTTGGAGAGAAAAGACAACTCTCTTTCTTTAAAGAATTAGCAAAGAGAAAAAAACAGAGACTTCAAACTATGATAGTAGCAAAAAAGAAACAACAGCTACAAAGTGCAATAGCAACACAAGCACAACAAGTAAGTTTCATCTCAAGTCCAAAATCAAATAAAAAACAAAAGGTTAAATCAATAAAATTTTTATAAAATGTCAAAATGCAAAATGAACAAACTAATAAATTCCAAAAAAGCCCAACAGATTTTTGTATCTATGATGGTATCTATTTTAGTTATTATCGTATTGATAATCATAGTTTCTCCCCTAAAAACTGAAATTCAAAAAAGCATAAATGGTTCATACTCATCTTATCTAAACTCAAGTAATCCAGCTATCTCAGTAGTACATAAAGCAACTGTCATAACTCTCAACTTAATGTTATTTTATTTCATTGGAATATTAATAGCTTCAAGTATAGCTTACGTCACAGGAAGAAGAACCTTTACAGGAGTAATCACAGCGATAATGGTTTTCATAATAGTCTCTGTTTTAATTTCACCTCTAAAGACTTTAATAATCCTGGCAAGGGATTCATCTCACTTAGACTGCACAAACGTAGCAATAACCATAGGTAATAGATTAGCCTGTCTCATAACTGATATTTGGTTATTTTACTTTGTAGTCACAGCAATAGCAGCAGCAGCTACTTTTATATTTGTAACTAAGGTGATAAAGAAATGATAGGTTACTATTGCATAGCAAAAGAGAAACCAAAGAACAAGATTTTAAGATGGAGCATTATAATGAGTTGGGATATGTTAGGGCTTTGGTTAATAATGTTTCCGTTTAGGTGGTTGTTACAATGAAGAAATGCAAGTATTGCGGAAAGAAATTAAAGGATAATAGATATGATTACTGCAATATCAATCACAGAAAAGCAATGAAACTATCATTAGAAGGAGAAAGAAACTTTCCAATTAAATCATTAAATCCAGATTACAATAAAGGAAATTATGAAGCAACATCAAGGAGATTAATAAGATTACATAAAGAAGTAGGTCATTTGGTGAATTCAGGATGAAGAAACTAACTTTAATCATAGGAACAATATTAATCTTAATCGTAGTAGGTGGAGGAATATATTTAGGTGTAACTTTAGAAGTAGAAACTATAAAAGAAAAATTAGGATTTGATGAAATAGAAGAAAAAAAACCACAAGGAGTTACAATCAAGGAAATAGTTAGCGGAGATAATACATGAAGAAACTAATCTTAGTAGGACTTTGTATTTTGTTTTTGTTAGGTTTGAAAGAGGTTAGTGCTATACCTACATTTTCCTTAAATTCAACAAACTCAACAACAGCAGGAACAGATATAGAACACAGACTACAATGGCAAGATGCAGTAGGACTTAGTGGTTATATATTTAGCTTTAACAATAATTCTAATTATATTATTAGTTCAAATCATACAATAAATGCTACTTCACAACTTCCTGTAATTGGAAATAGAAAAGCTATTTGTATTGATGATTTAGGATATATACATACTGCATATAGAACAGCTACAGGTCAGGTAAAATATTCTAAATCAAAAGATAATGGAGTAACATGGAACACAACTATATTGGGGGGAGCAATAATACTTTATAGACCTTCAATTTCTTGTGATAGTAATAATATTTTTGTAGCTTTTAATGATGGTGGGGTAACAAGGATAAATATGAGTAAATCAACTGATAGGGGTGGTACTTGGACATCAATAAAAACTGTATATGATAGGACATTTGATACAGATAAAGGTGGAAGCGAAGTCATAGTAAAAGGAAATAATGTTTACTTAGTATTCTTAAACAAATCAGCAGCAAGTCCACCTGAAACTGCACACATAGTTTTTATGAATAGTAGTGACTTGGGTGTTACGTGGAGTGGATATACAAAGATAATAAAGGATTCTACAGTTAATTTTGACCATACATCATTTGCAGTAGTAGGAACTGGAACTGATACAGATAGATTATATGTAGTTGCTGATGATATAACAAATAATTTAATATATTTTACAAGATCATTAGATGCTGGAAAAACTTGGAGTACCAATGTTTCAATAACAACTAATATAGGCACATTCCTTACTCCAACAATAACTGCATATAATGATAAAGTTTATGTAGCCTGTGATAATGGTAGCAATATAGTATTTATGAATTCTAGTGACAATGGAACAACTTGGTCTACACCAATAGATATTTATGATAGTTCTGAAGATGTTGGTGCTTCTCCATCTTTAACAACAAATAGAATAGGTAATCCTATAGTATTTTTTTCACAGAATGATAGTGGAATATATAATCTAGTTTATAAAGAATATAATGGAAATGAGTGGCTTACTGCTATTAATATAACTAATTCTACTACAGATGATGTTGATGAATTATCTGTAACACCAAATTATGATTCATTAACTAAAAAAATACATATAATATATGAAAATGGTGCAGGTAATGGAGATGTATTTTATGCTTCTTTATTATTAGATGTGTATGTAAACGATTCATTTGTGCCAATGAAAGGAACTTTAAATTGGTCTAATGTGACTAAGAGGGTAAGTTCTACTATTGGAGCAAATATTTCTTGGATTGTGCATGCAAACGATACATCTGATAATTGGAATATGAGTGATACTTTTTCATATATTTTAACTGCACCTACCCCTATTGTAGATAATCCACCTTATTATACAGTAAATTCTAATATAACTAACTCAACACATAATGGTTCTGATATCATTCATTCTCTTCAATGGAATGATGAAACAGCTTTAAGTGGTTACATATTTAGTTTTTGTAATGGTAGTTGGAATGGAAGTGATTGTGCTGTCTCTCAATGGGAATATTCTGGATTAAGTTATAATTTAAGTAGTGAAGATACGTCACCACAAGATATTTTTTATAATGGTTCTCATTGGTTTATGATTGGGAGTGATAATAAAAAAATTTATGTATACAACTCTACTTGGAACTATACAAACATAAGTTATTATGTTGGCAATCAAGATGCATTTCCTGTAAGTTTATATTTTAACGATTCTCATTGGTTTTTACTTGGGAATAATCAAAATGGAAGGATTTATGTATACAACTCTACTTGGAATTATACAGGTATAAATTATTCTCTTATTAATCCAGAATTAAATGAAGCTATGGGATTCTATTTTAAAGACCCTTATTGGTGGGTGATTCCAGTAAATGCCTATGTTTTTAGGTATAATCTAACATGGAATTATACTAATGTTAATTTTAGTATAGACAATGAGGATTCACTAAGAAAGGATATTCACTATCTAAATCCATATTGGTATGCCAATGGAATACTAAACCCAGAGATTTTTATATACAACTCTACTTGGAATTACACAGGAAATTCTATTGATTTAAGTTCTGAAATATCTGCGGGAGCAGGAGCTGGAATATTTTATTATGATAACAATTGGTATGCTTTAGATAGTGCAGATGATGAAGTTCATGTATATAGTCCAACTTCAATTTGGACAAACGATTCTTGGGTAGAAATGAAAGGAACTTTAAACTGGTCTAATGTGACTAAGAGGGTAAGTTCTACTGTTGGGAATAATGTTTCTTGGAAAATTTATGTAAATGATTCTACTAACCAATGGAATGAATCTGCTACTTTTTATTATACACTTATTTCACCACCAGATACAACAGCACCAGTAATCTCCAACCTAAGTAACTACACAACAACAAATTCAAGCACATACATTACATGGAACACAAATGAAAACGCAAATTATACATTTAAATTATATAATGTTTCTAATAGGACTATTGAAGTTGCAACAGCAAATAACTCTAATTATCTTTTAACTAGGACATTAAACATAACAAACCTATTAAGTTTTACTACTTATTGGATAAACCTTACAGTTTGTGATTCTAGTGGGAATTGTGCTGAAAATAACACATTTAATTTTACTACAGTTAAGACTATAGATTTATCATCACCAACTTACACTAACTTCCAAAACAACGCTTCTACCTTAACAAAAATAAATGGAGTTGTAAACTGGAGCATTGACTTTTCAGATAATATAGGATTAAGTTATTATTTCTTTGCTCATAACCAATCAGGAACTCTAACAAATGTAAGCAACGAAACTTTAATAGGAACATCTGAATTTATAAATTACACTTTAACGATAACTTTAGCACAAGGAAATTATATCTGTGGACAGTATTGGGTTAATGATACTAGCAATAATATAAACCAAACTAATTCAAGCTGTTTTACAGTAGCAAATACAGCACCAAACCAACCAACTATTTCTTTTCCAATAGACGGAAAAAACTATTCAGATACAGAGTTAGACATAAATTTTACAGCAACAGATGATGATAATGATGCTTTAACTTTTACTCTTTATATAAACAATACAATAAATGTTACAGGAACTTCTACTAACGTAACGGATTGGAACGCAAGTGATGGGTATTATAATTTAACAGTAACAGCAAGTGATGGAATAGATAGTTCAATAAATTCAACTGTTGTAAATTTTAGGTTAGATACAATATTTCCAACATATTCTAACTTCCAAAACAACGCTTCAACATTAACTAAAATAAATGGAGTGGTAAATTGGAGTATTGATTTAACAGATGGAACTGGATTAAGCTATTATTTCTTTGCACATAATAATTCAGGAACTTTAACAAACGTAAGCAATGGAACTTTAAGCGGAACATCTGCTTCTCTAAATAAAACAATAACAATTACTTTACCACAAGGAAATTATATCTGTGGACAGTTCTGGTTTAATGATACTTTTAATAATATCAATCAAACATTATTAACAGAAAGTGGAGATTGTTTTACAGTTGCAGACACCTTACCAACAGTTCCAACTTCAGATAGCCTAACTCCTAATAATCCAGTAATTACAGATGAATTAACAGGCTCTTGTACTGGTTCAAATGATGCAGACAGCGACACAATAACATATCATTACAGGTTTTATGACGTTACAGAATCTAGTGAAAGACAAGCATTTTCAACAGACAATACTTACCAGTTAAGCTCACCAAATGATATAGCTGACCAGTTTAGATTAGATTGCAGGGCAACAACAGATTTAGGAAACAGCTTAACTGACAGAATAGGAACAGATTTAGAGACTGTAAGGACTACCTCATTATACGAAATCAATACTTTTAGTGATGGAACTTCAACAGGAAAGATGTATTTTTATAGTAGTGTATATAAAAATATATCCTTGCCTTATTGGGCTGTTGTTACAAAGGCAGAGCTTGATTTGAAAGGTTATCCTGGTGGGTGTTATCAAGAAAGTGCTAATGTTTCAACAAGTTGTGGTGGATTAGATAATGGTTCTTATTATTTAACACCAGGGGGTTTTTGGACAAATGGAGAAAATGTGATAGATGGAGATTTTAATACTTATGGTATAGCTGGCGTGTTAGGATATGCTCTTATAAATTATACAAGACCTAATTCCGCTTTAAATGAGAGTATATGGACTTTTAGAGTTGATGACACATACATAAATGTAACCATAAATGAAACCTGTTGGAAATATGATAATGATAAATTATTATTAGCAGTAGTATCTCAAGGTTCAACTGCAACTAGATTTAGGTGTTATAACGAAAGTGGTGATACTTATAATGACAATAATTTTACCACTTTATATACTTATAGTGGAGGAACAGGTAATGTTTATGAAGAGGCTATGTGGTGGATGTATTATCCATCAAACTTAACAATCAGAACAAACAATGAAATAACCTACCAAAATTTATCAGTTTTTAGCGGAACAGTAACAGACATTGATTTAAACATATCTAGTTTTCAAAGATTTATTAACAGTAATTGTGACGAATCTCATGGTAACTATTGTAATATAACCATAAACTTTACATCAGCAACAACAGGAATATTAGAGTATTCAAATATAGAAGTAACGTATGTTATTCCATTAAATATAACCTTTAAAGATGAAAAGAGTGATGCCATAATAGAGGGAGAATCATTATCTATTTATCTTGAAACAACTGGCTTTTCACAACTTTATACAAGCACTAATCCATTTAAAGTAAACCTAAGTATCGCTGGAACATATGACTTAAAAGCCTCTTCAACAAACTATCCATCAAGGGAATATGTGATAGATGTATTGGAAGCTAGGAATGATTTAGTTCTTTATCTTATCAATTCAACAGATAGTGTAGAAAAAACATTTAGTATTTTTAGTGAAACATTAAATCCTTTAGAAAATGTCTTTGTTGTTTTTACTAGACTAATAGGTGGAACTTGGACTACAATAGCGGAAGAATATTCAGATTATGCAGGACAGGTTAAATTAAACCTAGATGAGAATTATGAATACACAATAAACTTTTCAAAGACAGGCTACGAAACCCAAATAATAACTTTAGAACCAACAGATGATGACTATGTAATAACAATGATAAGCACAGTAGGGATATATAATGTAAGCGTTTACGAGGGGATAACATATAAGTTCGAGCCTTCAAACACAGTTCTTAACAATAACACAAAGTATAATTTCACATTTACTTTAAACAGTTCAGGGTGGGGGATAACAAACTGCAACTTAACTTTAAAGAATGGAAGTGAGGTTTTAAGCACGACTTCAAGCTATACAGCTAATTCTTGTTATCTAAGGATAGAACAAGATACAAGAACTATGACAAACATAACAAGCGAGGCAGTTTATGAATTAAACTCAGAGTATGCTTTTCCAGTTTCACAGCAATACTCAGTTATCTACACCTATGAAGGAGAGTTCTCTTTAAAGAGTTTTTTAGATGATTTAACAGATTTCTCTATGGCAGGATTCGACAGCTTTGGTAGGATGATATTAGCCTTTATAGTTATCTTTGTAATATTGGCTATGGCTTCAATGAAAATAAGTTTTGAACACAAAGAAGTTCCTATCTTTATATTTTGGGCTTTGGTTGGATTATTCTCTTATGTGAATTGGTTTTATCTCGATATAGCGAATATGCCAAATATCTTAGGATTGAAAAAATATTTTATTTTTTATTTGGTGAGTATAGTTGGTGGGGCATTTATTTGGAATAAATTGAGGCAATAATATGGGAAAACTAACAACCTATGTAATCATAATGAGTGGATTGATGTTATTGTTCTACTTTGGAGGGTTACTTCCAACAGAGTGTGGGGAAGATGGATTATGTGAGGTGAACACACCAAGCGGAAAGTTATTGACTTTATTATTAAGACCACAGAATATGAGAACTAGCACAGTAGGTGATTGGATTATTGGAATATTAACAGGGGCTGCTATAGTAGGATCTCTTGTTATGTCAGGTTGGTTGTATGAAAGGATACAATATGCTGCTATTGCTGCCTTTATGGGTTTTTTAATAGTAGTGCTTTGGGATTTTATAGCTGTCTTTAATGTAGTGAGGGAAACAGCCCCAGTTTTAGCTATATTATTATTCACACCATTCCTATTAGTTTTTATGCTGACAGTAATAGAATTTATGAGGGGAACAGACTAATGAATCCAGATAACTTTTTGGATATATGGGACATTTGGGTAAACGAGTTAGTTGGAGATGTATGGCTTTTTGTTTTCTTGGGAATAGTGGTAATATCTTATCTATCAATTAAGGCAAAGCTCACTATGGAAGTAACTATCTTATTGAATATTTTATTCCTAACAATAATTTTCGCAAGAAGCAACTTAATAATTTTATGGGCTTTTATATTGTTAGGTGGTGGAGCATTCGCTTATTATATATATCAAAAAACTATAAGGCAAGGATAAAATGAAGTTTAATATAGATTTCCTTAAACCGATTGCAGTTGGATTGGTTAAGATAGTTGGAACTGAATCAAAAGAATTTGTTGATTTTATAAAAGATAAACGAGGTAAAACAAAATGTCAAAACTAATGGATATAATCAAAAAAATAGGTGGAAAAGAAGATGATGTAGAGTATGTACCAAAGCAAGTAGTAGATAGAAGATTAGATGGCCTAAGAAGATTAAGGCAAGTCCAGTTAAACGAAACAGAGAAAGAGCAATTAAAAGAAAAGATAGCAGACTTCAATAGGGAAAGGACAGCAAAGCACCTATTCGGAATTAAAGGCAAAGTAAACGAAGCAAAGAAACAAGGATTGATAAAATCAATAAAAGAAAAGAAAGTAAACATCCTGGCAAATGAAAGAAGCATAATAAGCGGAAGCTTAGATAACAAGAAACAGGAATTAAAGAAACCTGTAAACATACTAAACAACCAAAGTTCATTTTTGAGATAAACTTTACTGAGTACTTATATATTATATATTATTTAAAACCTCTAGGAAGTGAAAATAATGATAAATACACATGGCAAACTTCTTATAAGTGCATTTATAATAATCATACTAGGTGTAGTTTTGATTGGTCCTCTTGCAGATGAAGTGGAATTAGTGAAGACTGCTACTTTTACAAATACAAATGAATCAGTAACACTATCTTCTGGAGTAGGAGCATTAGATTTTGATGAATTAGTCTCTGTTGATGCCTGTAGAAATTCAAGTATGAGTGCTGTAGTAGTTAATATAGACTGTAACATAACATTAGCAAGTGGTGTGGTTGCAGCAAGTCAATCTAATTTCACCGATAATATATTATTAGTTGATTACACATACACACCAGATACTTATGTCAGGAGTGGAACAGCAAGAACTTTGATTACGCTAGTAATCCTATTCTTTGCAATAGCAATATTGTTGATAGGGATTAAATACGCTACAGATGCCTTTAAGCAAGGAGGTATAATGTAAATTTTCTTTTTCTTCTTTTTTATTGGTTTAAATAATTTAATCATTGCTTAAAATATTTAAGAATTGATTAATGGAAATCTCGACTTATATTCTACAGATTATACTTTAATAGGCTTTGTGTAAAAACTGTTGGCTTGTGTAAAATTTAGGATAGTTATTACACAAAGCCACTTTAATAGAAAGGTTTATATACTACCCTACCCTAATATCATTAAAGGTGATATAAATGGAAATATTAAACTTGGATGATGTTTTTTGGGTTAAAAGCTTGGAGGCTTATTAACCTTTCTTTTTTATTTTGGAGGTAACTAAAAATGGCAAAACTATTCGAATGGAAATGTCCTGATTGTGGAAGAGAGATAAGTAGTACACATAAAGGTCAGTTTGATTATAACAAGGAGCAACATATAGAATCTCATAAAAGAAATAAAAGTCCTAACACCTCTGGGGGTGGTCAAGATTAGCCAGGCAGAAGTTCTCACATTTTTAGAAAAACACAAAAGAAAATGGTTTACAGCAAGACAACTATGCCAGGAGATAAGAATAACACAGGGTAGCTGCACAAGGAATTTATGGGCTTTACATAAACACAGGCAAATTCTAAGAAGGGAAATGGGAAAAAGATACACTTTTGAATATAAGCATAAAGATGAAAATGAATACTGAACACCAAAAACCAATGCAAAAAGAAAAGCCAGATTCGCATTTGTCCAAAAAGGGGAAGTTCCTGAAGAAGTATGGAAAGAAATATACTATGGAGGAAAAGAATGATACCTGAAGAAAAACTTAATGATATGCAGATGCAGATTAACACTCTAAAGATGGAGTTTGGAAGATTAAACAATGTTATGAATGTAATGAATAAGAGAATTACTCAGTTGCAGAAGGTGAAAGAATGATAATAGTAAACTTTGAGAATAGAACAATAGGCGGCAAGTGCAAGGCCAAAGACTTCAAAAAGGATTTCAAGGAATTAAAGGATATGGTTAAAGATGCCAAAGTTTAAAACATTAATCCAGGCAGAGAATTATGGTAAAGCACATTATATGATGCCAGAATACAAAGAGACAATACATGGTAATTGGGAAGTCAAAGAAGGGTATGGTAATAAGGAATTGGTAAGATGAAAAAAGAACTAAAAGAATGTCCTAAATGTAAGAGTGAATTAAAAAAACAACCAACTATAAAATTAAGAGGTAATGATAATGTAAAGAAGGTTGGAGAGCATCAGTTTTGTACTAATCAAGATTGTACCTTTGAAATTGATTTATAACCCTGTTACCCCTTGATTGCACATGGAACAATGAAAAACAAAAAAGAAGGTTCTAACAAAAGCATTAAAGACTATATAGATAAGCTAACTACACCCATATTTGAGAAGGTTCTACAGGAAGATATTTCTATAAGTATGACTACCCCCACCCCTTATAAATCTAACCCTTTTAGATACCTCGTAAGATTTAACAATTTAAGGAGACAAATCCAGGTAAAAGAAAAGACCAATAGTACTTCCACAAGAATACAAGGTGCTATTAGAAAACTTCCTATGGAACTTAATATAAATCCTAGAACCAAACTAATATCAATAAAAAACTATAACAAAGGTATAACTATCCAATACGGTAAAAACACACTAACTGCTATATATGCCTGTCCTTTAATAAATGGCCATAAACAAACTAGATTAATAGAAAGACCTACAATAGATGGCATAAACGCCAAAATGGACGAAATTAAGCAAGATATTCAAAAGAGGCTAGATATTAGCCTAAAAGAGTTTTCTCACCAATTTGCCCTATCTCTACCCTTTAAGAAGCCTATATGGAGTAGGCACGAAATCTGGATTAAAGGAGATGAGTTTATTGATAAAATCCCCAGGGAGACTATAATCCATGATACGGTAGGGAAAAAGGTATATGCAGAAGGATGGGAGTTCATTGGTGGTAAGGATAAAGAGCCAACGGCAACCATCAAGAACTACATCAAAAACAGGGCCATAGAAGATATTGCACCAGAGATTGCAGCTTCCTTAAACCAATTATGTCTAAGATTCGACACAATGGGTAACAGGATAGTTGATATGATGAACAATAGAATCCAGGTAGATAATGAGTTAGCAATCAATATTAAAACTCACAATAAGGTATTCAAAAAGCTTGATAACTTATTAAGCCAAAAGGATCTAAGAAAATGGTTATAAAAGGAAGAGATGAAATACAATTTGCTTTCGCCAAAAAGCCATATGTAGTGTTCAACTCTTCCACGGTATACTATATGTAGTGTTTAACTATATAAACCTTTCGATAAAAAAACAAACATTAGGGTAGAAAACATCCTGAAGAGGTTTTTTCCATACGAAGTGTGGGAAAATCCTTTTGGTATAGGATAAAACCACAGAGGTTTTAGCCGTGTTTTCACC
>SDBU01003201.1_pt1 | contig 21023 bp, 16 predicted proteins | sample 2277071 | NCBI WGS metagenome assembly SDBU01 (sample SAMN10397929, study PRJNA504765) | marine sediment metagenome | isolation source: marine sediment core GS08_GC12, 126 cmbsf | place: Arctic Ocean: Gakkel Ridge, Loki's castle | collected 2008
GACTCGATATCGGGTGCGGTGGGCTCCGCTTACCCTTGAGGACTTTCACCTCAGATCACTAAGCGCTTCGTGGCGCACCATAAAAACTGCCAACACCTTCATTAAGCTTCAATGATATCAACTTGATAGTATGATATTTAGTAATATTTCGATTTTCACTTTGTTTATTAGCTGGTTTATATCAAATTTCGGCATTTTTTACCCAAGGGGCGAATCGATCTCACCACATCTGCTTCGTTACGATCCATTTGCGGTGGACAACCACAGCTTCATGGATCAATGCCTCGCATCTGTAGTAACCTCGACTCGTGAATAATCCAAGTTAAATACTGATAAGCCCAAATTTCTTTAAGACCCTCATGACTGAAACTGTGACCCAAAGATGATCTTCAATAGTCGATTTTTTTAATCCGGATTTCCAATACCCATCTGGACTCTGTTGTTTCAACAGCCAATTTATTGCGTACTGAACTTTTTCATCCTCGGCATCAAAGCCAAGGCGAGAAAGAGAATCCATGCTGCTCAAAATATCGGTCGCCCAAAATGGAAAAGTGATTTCTTCCCAGTATTTAGCCAGATGCCGGTCTTCATATTTATCCGGTTTAAAGAAGCGGCTCAGCAGCAATTTTCCTGTTTTTTTGGTTTCTCTGTGTTTAATCCATTTAGGTGAAGCCGTGAGTGCACGCAGGACCATGCCGGTGACCAAATGAGAAAATGGCATGGCTTTATTAGGTTTTACCGGAGCAAGCTTAAGCTGTGCTTGGAGCGTATATCGGCTGCGGAGCTCCGCCTTATTGATGGTTCGATAAGGGATGACCCATCCTCCCTCATCCTGTTTGTTACGTAATAACCAGCGGAAACCTTTTTGTACTCGGGGATCATCGTCTAAACCGAAAAGACAGAGGATCTCCAGAGTCAGCGCATGGTAGGTCGGAGCATATTCATTGAGATAGGCTCCTCTGAAATCACCTTCCTTTGTCTGTGTGGAGAACAAAAAATCGGTTAATTTTTGGATTCCCTCGTCCTCGAGAGAACAACCGAAATTGTACAAATGAATAGCATTTCTTAACGTATCTACAATATAGTAAGTATTTTCCCAACGTGGATTACCTTCATATTTTTTTTTGCACCATCCTCCGTTAGGTCTTTGATTTTCAAATATTCTAATACGTGCTGCAAATTTTTGAAGGTTCTTATACTCTCGATCTATAGGTACTTCAAGAATATCCTTTTTGAGCCAGTACAAAATTGGCAGATTTCCTCTAGCTAAAAGAAACTCAATGGCTTTATTCGTTCTTGTCTTCATAATCATTCAACTCTCTGAAGCCCTAGATTGTACGCTAAGTGATGTTTTCCTGTCAATTAATTCTTTATAACTCATTGATTTTAATTTATTTATAAAAGATCCTGAATTTTTCAGTTTTGGCGTTTTTAACAAATTCAGAATGGAATCAGCAAGGTTCAAGAATACAGCAGCGTGGTCCTCCCTGAACACACTCAATTTTAGCTTTCGGATCCACGATAGTACAACAATAGCCTAAGCAGATATCCGGGTCATGATGAAAAAGTTCTGTACTCAAGTATTTCATACCGGAATCAGGGATTATTGTCACAATTGTTTTATCCTCTCCAAGTTCTTTCCCCACTTCTAAGCTTGCATAAACATTAGCACCAGAAGAGTATCCTGCAAAAATCCCCTCCAACCTGGAAAGCCGGCAGGTCGTTGCTTTTGCATCGTTATCCGAGACTTTAATGACCCCATCATACCTCTCATGTTCGAAAAGATCCGGCACAAAACCTTCTCCGATTCCCTGGAGTCGGTGATATCCAGGACTCTCCCCCAGGATAACTGCCGAGTTGGCCGGTTCCACAACATAAATCTTAATTTCGGGATTTTTTTCTTTCAAACCCCGGCTAACACCCATGGCAGTACCTGAAGTTCCAACTCCTGCCACAAAAACATCGATCTTCCCCTCAGTCACCTCCCAGATTTCTTCTGCCGTCGTTTTTTGGTGGGCAATTGTATTCGCAGGATTGGCGAATTGATTGGGCATAAAATGATGAGGAAAAGAGGCCAATTCTTCAGCTTTTGCCAGGGTGGCCTCGAGATCTTCTTTTGTAAATGTACCCGGTTCAGCGTCTCCTTGACTGGGGACTTGAACAAGTTCAGCACCAAAGGCCATCACCATATCCTTTCTCTCCTGGCTCATCTGATCAGGCATGACAACGATCATATGGTACCCCTTTAAGGCACAGACCAGGGCTAGACTGGTTCCCGTGTTACCGCTCGTCGGCTCAACGATTGTATCCCCGGGTTTAATAATTCCTTGGCGCTCAGCATCCTCTATCATGGACAATGCTATACGGTCCTTGATACTGCCGCTTGGATTATAGAATTCCAACTTACCCAATAGAACAGGTTTGAAATTTTTTTTTATGCGGGTCATTCGAACCATGGGGGTATGACCGATCAAATCCAGCATGTTGTCATATATGGTCATTCCGATCTCCAGGAAAATCAGGGCGTTCTATAATATAATTCTTAAATATGATATCCAAAGAACGCGTATTATAGCATAATTTCTATTTTCGATTACAATATATTTGTAGTACAATAAATCTGAACAATTCATAAAAAATGTCGACATTTACTTTTATTTGTGTATTTTTATTATGTTCCTTTGCTTTTCGGGAAAATATTTTGAAAACTTCATTTTCGCTAGACTTTTTATCCATAATCAACATTTTTTACCCAAAGGGCGAGTCGATAATACATCATCTGCATCGTTGCGACGCATTTGCAGTACATGAGTACAGCTTCATACGTCGACGCCTTGCATCTATTGTATTCTTGCCTCGTGAATAATTCAGGTAAACCGATGAAAAAATTATTCAGCTGGACATTTATTATGACACTCACTCTTTTGACTGCGTCGGCCATAGCCTACACTATTCACTATTTTATCTTTAAAGACGCCCACCATATTTTTATCTATATGCTTGGAGATTTGGGATTTTTATTTCTGGATGTCCTGCTGGTTATCCTCCTTCTTGAACGCCTCCTTAACAGGAGAGATAAGAAGGCTCTTCTAGGTAAATTGAATATCGTGATAGGCACATTCTTTAGTGAGGTCGGTCTTGGTCTCCTTAAGAGGATTAATGTGTTCGTTGAAAACTGGCAGGAATTGGAAAAAGATTGTGAAATCAGCCCGGAGTGGGAAAAAAAGGATTTTAAAAGAGCCATTGGAGCCGCCAATGAATTTCCCTTTGCGATAGATATCCGCGTCGAATATTTATTGGAATTACGAGAGCATCTTATTGCAAAGCGACCCTGTCTCATGAGGATGCTGGAGAATCCCAATCTATTTGAACATGAACAGTTTACTGATTTGCTTTGGGCTATTTTTCATCTCACAGAAGAACTGTCATTTCGCGGTGACGAACTGGAAAATCTGCCAGAAAAGGATTACAAACACATTGCTGAGGATTTGAGACGGGCTTACTCTCAGCTCACAGAACAGTGGCTGCTGTACACGCTGCATCTCAAAGAAAATTATCCGTTCCTGTTTTCACTGGCTGCCCGGATTAATCCAATGAACCCTGCAGCTTCTCCTATTGTGAAGTAAAATACATCTTAAGCCAATCACCAATTTCATCACGAGATTTCCTGAATGCAGCCAGCTTCTCTTCCTCTGTTCCCCGCACTACAGAAGGATCTTGAAATCCCCGGTGGATAATCCGTCCTCCCGGGAAAAAAGGCGTCATTTTGGCCTTTGTGGTAAAATCACCGATATCTTTCATTTCCAATCTTAATCGGCCTTTGATTGTATCACTCAACGTAAAATTCCAAGTGCTGTAGATTCTTCGAAACCAAAATCCATTGGCATTTTTTATATCCGGTAATTCTTTTTTTCATAAAACTTTTTTTAGAAATTTAAAATGACATGAATGTCTCTCTTATAGACATTCCCAAATTATTAAACTGCATTATTTCTTCTTGGAATTTGATATTCAATTTTTCAGTAGAGTAGATATGGTTTTCGTTTAGCCTTGAACTCATCAAGATCATTTCTATAGTTTTCGACAATTTGATCTATGGGTTTTCCGCTGTCTAAGAATTCTCGCACCTGGGCCGTCCCCATAATTTTATCAAAATAGTCGGAGTGGAACTCAAAAGCGTCCGGGTACATATCCATGACAGTTTTAATGATGTGGAGAGAAGTTCTCAGCGGAAAATATTCCTTCCTGTTGATAACATGAATCTGGCTGCCATGGCAGAGTTCGCCCCTGTATTTTGAAAAAGATGGGGTAAATCTCACTTTCCTAAAATGAACACCGGAAATACCGAGGCCATTGAGCTCTGTCGTTAAGTCATATCCATCAATCCAAGACGCACCAAAAAGTTCGAAAGGATTCGATGTCCCTCTCCCTTCTGAGACATTTGTTCCTTCAAGGAACACCTGGCCGGGATAGACTGTGGCTGTTGTGAGTGTCGGCATATTTGGAGAAGGATTAATCCATTTGAGGTGGGTCTCATCAAACCACATGTCTCGTGTCCAACCCTGCATCGAGACAACGGAAAGATCGACCTTGTGTTCAAGATAATTTTCATTAAACAGGCCGGCCAGCTCTCCAAGGGTCATTCCATGTCTTACAGGAATGGGATAGAGCCCCACAAATGAGCTGTATTCAGGATATTCCAAGAGCGGACCTTCCATCATCTCTCCGTTGATTGGATTGGGTCTGTCGAGAACAATAAATATTATATTTCTTTTGGCCGCTGATTGCATGCCGAAGGCCATAGTAGCCAGAAAAGTATAAATTCGCGTGCCCACATCCTGGATATCAAAGACCAGCACATCGATGTCCTGCAGCATCTCTTTTTCGGGATGCTTTTCAGTATCTGCCGTGTCAAACTTACGCATAGTCTCATCGATTTTGAGCAAGAAATCCGGCTCCTTTTTTTTTGACTGACCGTAGAGACTGAACACAGGAAGATCCAGTTTTTTGTCGATGTAGAAAGGAACATATTCACCGGCCTGCGCCTCTCCCCTCAGCCCATGTTCCGGACCAAAGAGAGCAACAAGATCAATCCCTGGATTCTTTTTGAAGAGTTCGGCCGTACTTTCAGAAGATGAACTGACACTTGTTTGATTTGTGATCAAACCAACCCGATGTCCCTTGACAAGATCCACCCTTTCATCAAGGAAAACATCCACTCCAAGTTTGATCCGATTGGATTTCATAGTCAAAAAAATTAAGACCGTATGCCAATAAAAAACACCAAAGATATGGTCTTCCGTACCAGGCCATCATTGGGAAGAACAAGGAGATTTCGCTGGCCAAGATTGCACCGTGCTTCTAAAAACAGAAAGAGCCCCTCTCTGAGCTCCATCTCAAAACCTCCCCCAAATACAGCACTGATATCCAATCCTTTCAAAGTTCCTTCTAAATCAACAGGCTCTTCCTCTTTTTGATTCATAAAGTTAGAGATGATAGCCGCAAATTCAACACCTCCCACAACATAGGGAGATGTTCCATGAAAAAGCTTGCTTCTTAAGAGCACAGGAATGCTCATCGTGTTCAAAACATGCTGTTCTTCTCTTATGGAAGGACCTGTTCGGCTTCCTTTCTTAAAAAAAAGGATATCCACTTCAAAGAGAGTGCGGTAAGTTATGTCGAGTTCAATTCCAATGCCTCCTTGAAAGCCCATCTTATATGTCCAAATTGTGTTTTCGTTTCCTTTGTAATTGGAGAGGTTCAAACCTCCCAATATCTTAAAATCGCCATAAAGAGATGATCTAAAAAGAAAGAGGAGAGCCAAAAAAACGACTTTTTTCAATTTAATATTCAATGATTTTAATCCTCATACAGCGAATGTATGATAAAAACATATCTGATAAAAATCAACTTGAATTTATTGCTGATAACCGGACACAGGACATTTATGTTTGTAGTATAATCGTAAAACATAAAGATTTTATATGGACAAGACAGACAATAAACTCATGATCGATATCGCTCCATCTGTTTTGAGAGTGCTTGGAATTTCTCCCCCATATCAATTCCAGGGAATGATATTGAAAGAATGCTTAAAATGAAATTAGCCAAATGGTCAAATGAGAACAGGATAAAACCAAAACCCAGGAAAAAAAGAAGTTAAAATCTCTTGGCTATATCAAATAGATACAAGAGGTTAAGGAAGTCAACCCCAAGGGCCGAATTATTTTTGCATGAATTTGTTTGATTTCTACGAGATATTTTCATAACCTGAGTTTTTATGAATAATTCAGACTAATTAAACTCTGCGAGGCAAGCATGAAAGATTTTATCTATCTCGACAATGGAGCCACTTCTTTCCCAAAGCCGGAAGAAGTTTACACCCACATGGATCAGTACTATCGAAGACTTGGGGTCAACCCAGGACGTTCAGGTTACGATATCTGTGTGGAAGCAGGCGAGGTTGTTGAGAATACGCGCAAAACCCTGGCCAAATATTTTAACGGTACAGATCCTAACCGTCTTTGTTTTTCTTACAATGCCACAGACGCCTTAAATCTTATCATTTTTGGCATTCTGCAAGAAGGAGACCATGCCATAAGTACAACAATCGAGCATAATTCTGTTTTAAGACCTCTCTACCACCAAGAAAAATACGGAGGTGTCGAGGTTGATTACATTCCCTTTGACAGCAGAGGATTTGTCGATCCTAATGATTTCCCTAAAAAATTTAAGGCCAACACAAAGCTCGTTATTGTCAACCATGCCTCCAACGTCATCGGGACCATTCAACCCATAAAAGAAATCGGTCGCCTCTGTAAGGAAAACGGGATTACTTTTGCTATTGATGCCTCTCAATCTGCAGGGAAAATTCCTGTGGATATGGAGGAACACAACCTGGATATTATCGCCTTTACAGGACACAAGTCGCTGCTTGGCCCAACAGGAATAGGTGGACTTTACGTTCGGGAAGGTATTGAGATCAAACACACTCGAGCGGGTGGAACTGGAGTTCGTTCAGCCGTGAGAACGCATTTGAATGAATACCCCTATCGGTTGGAATATGGGACACTTAACACATTGGGAATAGCTGGGTTACTTGCCGGATGCCAATGGGTGGAGCGTCATGGGCTGGAATACATTCAACAACACGAGATTAAACTGACAACCAAGCTCAGAGACGGATTGCAGAAAATCGATGGAGCGACTCTTTATTGCCAGGATGATCTTCGCAACCATATCAGTATCCTTCTTTTCAACATTGACGGTATGGAAGCTATGAACACAGGAATCTTACTTGATGTGGATTACCACATTGCCTGCCGAACAGGTCTTCACTGTGCTCCTTTAGTCCATGACCAATTGGGCACCAAAGAGATCCACGGAGCAGTTAGATTCGGAATCGGCCCCTTTAACACTGAAGAACACATAGACGCTGCAATCGAGGGTGTTGCAGACATCGCAGAAATGCAGAAAAAGAGGAATAAATAGAAGATTTCTTATTTATCATCAATAAGAGCGTTGGCAACAAGCTCGATTATCTGCACAACACGCATATCCAATTTGTAATGCTTAATCACATCGTTAAGCCCATCCACACAGTTATGACAGATAGTGCAAACAAGCTTGGCGCCAGTGGCTTTGAGTTGTTCTGCTTTTATCCGAGCGACCTCCATGCGCAAGGCTTTATATTCGATCATGGAAAGAAGTCCACTGCCACCTGTACAACAGAAGTTATCCGTACGGTTTGGGAACATCTCCCGAAAATCGGTACACACCTGCTTGAGAATCCAGCGAGGCTCCTCCATCAGATCACCTGACCGGACAACATTGCAGGAGTCATGGAAAGTAACAGGCTCCGTATTTTTAGAGGAATCAATTCTTATCCTGCCTTCCTCGAGGTAGCGCATCAATGTTAAAACCACTGATTCAGTAAGCATCTGCTGATCATAGTCCGCCCAATTGTACCCTTCCCAACGGGTGGAGCGGTAACCATGACCACATTCAGAGATTACGATCCGTTTGGTTTTTAGTTTTTTCCCGGCTTCATACAAATTTCTTGCTGTGTAGGCACCAAGTTTATCATCTCCCGAAAAGAGCCCAAAATTAGTTTGATCCCATCCCCAGCTTGGTAAAGTCCAGGTTTCTCCGGCATAAAAAAATATTTTGGCGGCATCGGCAATAGAGCGTGGATCAAATTTGATTTCGCGTGGATTGAGAGTATACATAAAGTCACAATTCTTTTTGTTGATTGGGATGTCCACATCCTTTTGTCCCAATTCCTCCTGGAGCTCTTCCTTGATCCAATCCAAAGTTTCCAGATAATCTTCTTCGGAAACTCCCATTTGGTTGCCAGTTTCCCACTGGTCACGGCTGACATTAAACACTCCTTCGGGTACGATCCCCAGCTCAGTAAGAATGCCTCTAGTCAAACGGATAATTAATGCCGTATCAACGCCCATGGGACAATTAAAGGTGCAGCGGCGGCAAGCACTACATGTTCCGAAAACAATATTTTTCAGACGGTTTAAATCCTCATCATTCTTAGGAGAACCTGCCTTAACCCACCATGGGAAGAGGCGGCCGGTCCAGTCCAGATGACGCTTGAAAATCTTACGGACTTGGTCAGCTTTATAGACGGGAGTCATGGTTGGATCTTGAGGTCTTACCAGAGAATAATGGCAGGAGTCCGCACACAATCCACAGTGAACACAAGCCACAAAAGAACTGGCCAGATGCCGGTTCATTCTTTGACTTAATAATTCAATAAAGCCTTGGACATTGTCGGCCCGAGGATCATAGAGCTTCAGCTTTCCTTCCTTCACACTGAGAAGCATATCCTCTTTTGCTTTCTCCTGTGATTGAGTCTCTAAAGGCAGAAACATGACTTCGGATATTTCTTTTCTACTTTCGCTCAAGATTCGACTCCACGTTTTATGACGACATGGCTGGAGTTCTTTTTTTTTGCCACAACTCCCCTGTGTCCCATGGTTCTACCCATAAAATATCGAGTGAAAGGATAATAGAGATAATGACAGATTTTAGAAAAAGGCACATAAAGGAGAAATAGAGCTGTCAAACCAAAAAACAACATCAGGGGCCATTCGCTGGACCGGTAATTATTGGGAACTGCAAAAGCAGCTGATGCAAAATAAAAAATCATCAACACAAGGGAAAAATAATCATCGAGAGAACTAATCAACCTTAATTGAGGCCTTCTGATTCGACGAAAAAGCCTGGAAATGCCAATGAAAAATGCAGCTCCCAAAATCCCTTGAAAAGCTAAAATCACAAGCTTATTTTCGAAGATATTCGGCCCATATGGGATGATAAATGTCGCACTGATAGCCGCAGCAACACCAAGATGAAAAATAACGAATTGTACATAAAATACTGGTTTTTTCCGGGTCGATTCCATAGCCCAAGGCAGTGCAACATTAAACATTGAGTAAACGATGCCTTTACTGGTATTTCCTGCAGGAAAAGTTCTTTCCTTGTGAGATTGAAACCTGAAGAGCCAGATAAGGCGAAGTACATAAATTGCGCCAAAGATTGAAAGTGCAACCAGTTGGATCTCGTTTTCCAAAAGCCGCAAAAATTTACTCATTAAAATCTTAAATCGTATTTAAACACACCCATCTGGTTTTGGAAGCCCCGCCAATTTGCATGCACCTTTCGCTGGGCCCGAGGGAAAAAGTTCAAATATGTGTTTTAATGAGAATCCTGTATTCTTGCACATATAACGCACCATAGGAGCTGCGTCCTTCTCTTGATAATAAGACCGGATGTAATTGATGATAGTCCAGTGTTCATCGTTGAGCTCATCCAAGCCTTCTTCTGCTCTTGCCAAAACTAGAGCAACATCTTTATCCCAATTATCAGGTTCGAGTAAGAAACCATCATCATTGAGTTGGATTTTTGTTCCGCCAACATCTATTTCTTGCATAATTGACTCCTCTAATGAAATTAACGGATGATTATAGCACACCTCTTCAATCTCATTAAAGACAATTCACGAATCTGCTCGGAGTAAAATGAATATCTCACCTTGTACCATCTTCCAAATACTAAACTAACCTAAAGATATGGCTCCCCTTATATGACGTATTTCGAAACTTAAAACAAGAATTAGAAATTGATTTAAATTCATTTAAAAATATCAACAGGATGCTTGAATCTAAACTTCTTCTTAGGCTGTTTTGAAGTACCTGTGAAATAAAACGGGCATGACAATCATGTTTAGGAATGTGGCGGTGATCAAGCCTCCCAAAATAACAATGGCCATAGGCGCTTGAATCTCATTGCCGGGTGCATTCCCTCTTATGGCCAAAGGAATAAGGGCAAGGCTCGTGGTCAAGGCTGTCATCAAGATGGGAATCAATCGCTCGAGAGAACCCTGGATAACGGCTTCATACAAGGTTTTCTTTTCTTCCCTCATCAAGTGATTGTAATGAGATATGAGCATAATTCCGTTTCGGGTGGCTATCCCAAGGAGTGTGACAAATCCAACAAGAGACGGGACACTCAGGATTCCACCGGATAGAAAAACAGCGACAATTCCTCCGATTAAAGCCAGAGGTAGATTTATGATGATCAGCATGGCGGATTTTACGGAATGATAAGAAATGGCGAGCAGCACGAAAATACTCAGAAGTGATATGAGGCTGACGATCAGAATGGTTTTTGATGCCTTCTCTTCGCTCTCAAACTGGCCCCCAAACTCAATATAATAGTCGGACGGAATATTCAATTTTGAAGAAATTTCCGATTTAATATTACTGACGACACTTCGTAGATCCTTACCGGCGACATTGCAGTGGACGACAATTTTTCTTTGAACATCTTCACGGCTGATGAAATTCGGCCCTTTTTCATAGCGGATATCAGCAACCTGTTGCAGTTGAATTTTTTGACCGACAGGTGTATCGATTATAGTCCTTTTTATGGACTCCAGGTCTTCTTTGAATTTATCATCATACTTAAGCACAACTTCGAATGAGCGCTGTCCCTCCAGTATGTTCGAGACCACTTTTCCTTGAAAGGCCACCTCGATGTTTTCTGCGACATCATGGGTCGAAAGGCCGTATCTTCCCATATTCGTCCGGTTAAACTTGATCTGTATCTGGGGAATTTCGTGCTGCTGTTCAATGGCTAAGTCGACAATTCCCTCAATCTCCTCCATCAAGTTTTTTATTTGGTTCCCCAAAACTCTCAGCTGGTATATATCCGGTCCGAATATTTTCACAGCAATTTGCGATTTGGTTCCGGACAGCAGATGGTCAATCCTGTGCGAGATGGGTTGACCGATCCCGATAAATGTTCCGGGAACCAAAGAAAGCTGCCGCCTCAATTCTGCCAGCAGGCGTTCCTTATCCCGGTTTTTCATGCTCAATTTAACATCGATTTCTGCCCCGGTCACTTCCTGGGCATGCTCATCGAGTTCCGAGCGTCCCGTTCTTCTCGCTGTAGACACCACTTCAGGCTGGTCCAGAAGGATAGTCTCGACCATATCTCCAATTTTATCCGACTCTCCGAGAGACGTTCCCGGTGCCGTATTGACACTTAAAGTCAAAGTGCCTTCATTGAAGCTAGGAAGAAAACTTCTTCCCAGAAATGGGATTAAAGCTATCGATATGGCGACGAGTGCAAAGGCTACAAATAGCACCTTTCCGGGGTGCTTCAGAACACTAATCAAAATTGGTTTGTAGAAGTTTTTTAACCAGCGGATCAAAACCGTGTCTTCCTTCTTCTTCAACACTTTTGAACGGGGAAGAAAATAATAGCTCAAAACAGGAGTGATTGTAAGGGCCACAATCAGGGAAGCAAAGATCGAAATGATATATGTCAACCCGAGAGGGCGGAGCAGCCGCCCCTCAAATCCGCTGAGGAAGAAAAGAGGAGCGAAAACGAGGATGATGATAAGAGTGGCAAAAAGAATGGGATTTCGAATTTCAGCCGAGGCATCGAGCACGACCTGAAAAACACTCTTTTTCTTTTCCTCAGGAGCATGGATATTCTGCTTTAAGCGCCTAAAGACGTTTTCGACACTCACTATGGCATCATCGACTAGGATACCCACGGCAATAGCCATCCCTCCCAGAGTCATCGTGTTTATGGTAATATTGGCAAGTTTCATCACAAATATGGTCAGGAGCAGAGACAAGGGAATGGCTATAGAGGATATGAATGTGGTCCTGAAATTAAACAGAAAGATAAACAGCACAATGATGACCAGGATGGCTCCGTCACGCATCGCGTGAAAGACATTGGCAATGGCGACGTTGATGAAATCCGCCTGATTGAATATTTCCTTATTTATGTGGATGTTAGAGGGAAGTTTAGCCTGAATATCATCTAAAATCATGTTGAGCTCTTTTGTCAATTTCAGTGTGTTCGTGTCGGGCTGTTTCATGATCGATATAATCACAGCAGGTTCTTTGTTAACAGAGGCCATGCCTCTTTTTATCTTTGGGCCGATATCAACGTCCGCGATATGTCTTAGAAAAATGGGTTTTGAATCAATGGTCGTTATGACTGAATTCCTCAAGTCTTCGAGAGTTTGAATCCTCCCCAGCCCTCGAATAATATATTCCATTCCCGACTGGACGGTAAACCCGCTGGCAGAATTTTCATTGGCATCCTCAAGAGCCGCCTCAATTTGATGGAATGATATCTTATATTCTCGCATCTTTAAGGGATCAATGGTGACGTGATACTGTCTAACATCGCCTCCGATCGGTATCACCTGAGAAACACCGCGGACCGAAAGAAGCCGCCGCCTGATCTCCCAATCTGCGATCGACCGGAGATCCATAGGAGAGACATTTTCTCCGGAAAGGCTGATGAGCATCATCTCTCCCATCAAAGACGAAATAGGAGCCATAAAGGGAGGATCGCTTTCCGAAGGAAGCTGCGCCGCGACTTGCTGCAGTTTTTCATTAACGATCTGACGGGCATTATATATGTCCATTCCCCAATCGAATTCCACCCAGACGATGGATAGACCAATAGCAGAAATCGAACGAACCCTCCGGACATTGGCCGCTCCATTCATAGCCGACTCGATGGGGAAGCTAATTAAAAGCTCGGCTTCCTCGGGGGCCATACCATGGGCTTCGGTCAGGATGGTCACGGTCGGAGCCGTCAAATCCGGAAAAACATCCACCGGAATTCTGAGTGATACATACACACCTAAAATCAGTATTATTGCAGTCATATAAACGACAACCGCCCGGTTCTCTAAGGCCCATTTGTTGATTTTACTGAACATGATAACCTGTTTTCCTTGTTTTAATGATAATGTCCCTCACCTACATCTTTTCCTGTGGCTTCCGCAGCCAGCTTCACGGCAAACCCTCCCACAACGACAACCTTTTCTCCTTCCTGAAGCCCGGATAACACCTGAACATATTTCTGGCCTTCTATTCCAATCTGGATGATTCTTTTTTCGAAGGCCTCACCATTAAGCTGAACAAAACAGACTTTGCTGCCACCTGAGTCAAAAACTGCGCTTTTCGGAAGAACCAGGGTATCGGTGGTCTTTGCTGTGTTAAGATATACGGTAATGAAAGAGCCTACAAAAAAGTCTTTTTCCGGATTGATGATTTCATAGATAATTTTTACAGTCCGAGTGCTCTCCTCAATGACCGAACCGAAAAAAGTAAGGATTCCCTCGTATTTGTCCAAACTGTATGTTTTTTCCTTATCTGAAAACACAAAGTATCCGCCTTGTGAATTTCTTATTTTCGAGACATCGTCTTCAAAAACAGATATCTCCAGCCACACTCGCGAGTCATCCAGTACAGTCATGATCTCTTGACCCTCACTCACCTGTTCTCCCAGAGTGTAGTCGAGATCGACAATACGGCCGGAAATAGGAGTGCGGATAAAGTAATAGGTGCTATCTGTTACACCCCCCGGCTGAAGCTTGATTTTCTGAAAACCCTCTTTTTTATTCAGTGCCTTTTCGTAATTTGTTTGGGCAATATTGAGTTCGGTCTCTGCCTCTAAAAGTCTTTTCTTGGGAATTGCATCTTTTGAATCGAGCTTTTTTACCCTGTCAAGTTCCTTTTGTGCAAGACTCAACATGGCTTCAGAATTCCTCATTTCCTGTTCGATCCGGTATTCTCCCGAGCTGCTGAAAGAGTCAAGGGAAGGCTCGATGATCGCCAGCACATCTCCAACTTGAACTTCATCTCCCAGCTTGGGAAGGGATATCTTTCGATCCAACGTAATTTTTCCACCAAGAGGTGGACTGATCTTGGCCATCCTGTATGCCGTTGGAACGATCTTTCCGGGAACTGAGATAGTCTGAGTAAGAATTTGCTTGCTTGAAGCTTCGATGAGAAAATCCATCTTCCACTGTTGCTCTTTCAAGAAAGAGACGATATCGCCGGAGCTTTTTTCCTCTTCTTTCAGATCCAGCAAACTGGCATGGACTTCGATAGTCCCCAGGTCCATCCTATCTGAAACTTTTGTTGATTCAAGACTCAGGACAAACCTGTAAATTCCGGGTGTTTCGAAAGTATGGTTGGGTGAAAATATTCCATCGCGAATCGGTTGTTCTGCCCGTGCAATGAAACTCTGTCCGGATTTTTCGTGAGTGAATTCAAGTTCTAAAGTTCCCTCCAGGATGGGTTTGAAATCGGATAAATCCGTTAAATGGACACCAAAAGAAATGTCCTCTCCTGGAGTCGGCATCTGGTACTCCATAAACACTTCGAGTTTTTCACTCCATTGAGTTAAAGCCACCGAATGATCGGCCTCTGCTTCGGCGTCTTTGGTCTGACAACCAAATGTGATTAGAATTACGACAAACATTAGGATCAACAGAACTCTTCCCTTCATGATCTTTCCTCCACTTTTAATTCTTCCCCTGTTATTTTTTCGATATTAAAGACCGCAGAATTGCTCTTTAGAATAAGATCTATAAATTCAATCCTTGTTCTATAGGCTGTCTGAAGGGCATCCACTAGAGTCAATATGGCAATTTCTCCCCCCGTATAGGCGGCTATACTTGCATTTTCCAACTTATCAGAAGATTGGAGATATTCAGACTGGAAAAGACGGATAAGTTCGGCTGATTTTAAGTATTCGGTATATTTCGTTTCTAAAGTTTCCAGAAGTTCGTTTTTAACTTGCCTTTGTTGAAATCTATTCCGGGTCAAGATATTCTTCGCAATCTCGATTTCCCCATTGCGTTGGTTGAATATAGGAAAGTCGAGCGAGAGAAAGAATGTGTACGTATCGAAATTATTTTCCCTTTTATACCCTCCGGAGGCCATAATATCGGGAATAATTTTTCTTCTTTCGAGGGAAAGTTGAAGCTCGTTGCTTGAATACATGTCGGCCAACCGCTGCAGATGAGGATTGTTTTCGATAGCGGTATTGAAAATCGTTTCTTTTTTTTCCTTGAGAACAATTTGCCTATGGGACACGGATAGGACTAAAAGCTCAGATCCTTGAGGGATATCGAGATGTGTCATGAGCTCTCTTCTTTTTTGTTCAAATAGTTTTTCCACATCGTTATTTTCTAGAGCTAAGTCCTTTAAGACAATTTCAATGCGTGAGAGATCTATAGACGAAACTTCTCCCTGTTCATAATTGGCCACTATGATGTTTTTTAGTCTGTCTACTTTTTCCTTGGTAGAGAGCAATATATCCAGACGTTTCATTAAATATTGAATTTCCGAATAAAGCATTTTCACTGTAAACAGACCATCCCAGAATGCGAGAACATAATCATCCGAAGCGATTTCCATATCACTTTTAGCCTGTTTGATTTGGAGCGTCTTTACACCGCTGAGAGAAATCCTTTTTCCCAATACAAATTGACGCTCGATCCCTTTTAAAGGATTTGCACTGTCCCCAATATTGATCCCCTCCTGGAAATACTGAATGACCGGATTCTCCCATGTCTGAACTATTTTTTTTTGTGAAACGGCATTTTCCACTTCAATGCGTTGAATTTGTAAATCTATATTGTTTTGTTTATACAAGTCGATAATTTGGGTCAGAGTAAACTCATCCGGTTCGCTATAAATCTTTCCGGACAAGAAAATCAAAGACAGGATAAGAGCACATGTAAAAAATATTTTCTTTTTCATCATATTCCTCTGTTGTGAATAGTGTCTTTCTATTATATTTGTGCTATAAGTTTTGTCATTTTTCGGTCTGTTTATTTAAATTACTGGAATAGTCTATTTTTTCACTTCGCCTTTTTGACTGTGCACACCGGATCTTTCATCATGAGGATGAGCAATCCATCCTTCAAAGTTCTTACTCGTTGTCATCAGTTCGATATCTTTTTTTTCACCTGGACTGAGGTTAGTGAAAGTCGTTGGTCCAAGATCAGTTCCGTTTGACAAGTGAACGTCAACTTGAACTCGTTCTAAGGTTTTGTCCGTTGTGTTTTCTATCGTTCCAATGAAGGAATCGCGTTTCGTGTCGTAGGCCAAGTTCAGCCGGGCACCATTCCGAACCACCTCATAGCTCTCGTTTAAAGCATATACTTTAGCTGAATCTTCACCTTTTTCACTTTGTTTATGTACTCGATTATTTGAATACATAGAAAACGTCAGAGCACAAACTAATAGTCCAACAATAACCATAGTCATTTTTGGTTTTGATATGGTTTTCATTTTCCCATTCATTAAATACTTAACGCGATTTAGAAGTTCATTTTTCTGTTTGATTATTGCAGATACAGGCAAGAAAACCGACTTCTTTTGTAAAGAAGTTTCAGCTATTTCAACTAGGTATCTTGAATATTTAATCGGATATGTTTGATCTCCAGTTGTTGTATGATCATCACAAGACATTTCTCTAAAATCATCTAATTGACGGTTCAAATACCAAACCAATGGATGAAATAAATAGATTGCTTTAGTTAACATTTGAAGGATTAGTATCCAATTATCATGCCTTTTTAAGTGAGCTATTTCATGTTCGATGATAAAGTTTTGACATTCCAAATTCCATTCATCCCAAATTATAGGAACATAAATCTTTTTTGAGAAGTATCCACTCGAAATAGGCATTGATATTTTTCCAGATTGAAATAACCTGATTTTTAAGGCATTCAATGCCTTGAATTCATTCATTTTCAATTCTTTTGAATTTCTTAAATTGATTCTTAACTTTATATTAGAAAACAAAAAAAACAGGATGAATCCAACTCCTAGAGTAATCCACCCAATAAACAAAAGAGTCCCGATATTTAAAACGTTGGTATTTATAACTGTTCCAGTTGGAATCCTATTAACTATTTCAATATTTCTTGGCATAAGTATAGCATTTCCGAAAATTAATGTAGGGATAAATGCAGGTATTAATAATTTCAATAAACCGATTGTTGTGACAAAATGCTTCACTCGTGCTGAAGCATTTTTTATAATATATAAAATTAAAGTCAGGATTCCTAAGAAAAAAGTGTTCTGCAACACTAAAAATCCAAAATATTCTAGCCAATAATTTCCGATTTCATTTAGAAAAATCATTATATCTATTTATCCTTCAATTCTTTTTCTTTCTGAGATATAATTTCTTTAATTTCTCCTAACTCTTGTAAGCTAACGTTCTTAGAATTAAAGAGATATGTTGCCGCCATTGAAGTTGAATCTTCAAATAAACACTTTACTATCTGAGATATTTCAGTTTTTAACATTTGATCTTTTGATCTCGTTGGTTTATAGAAATTGACAAGACCGATTTTCTTACGTGTTAGCAAGCCTTTTCTTTCTAAGATATTCATCATGGTTAATACAGTTGAATATGCTTTCTCGCCTTTTGAAAAAGCATGTTCCAAAACTTCTCTTACGGAAGGAGTTCCACCAAGATTCCAAATAGCTTCCATGATTTCCCATTCTACTGGAGTTAGTTTATCAATCCTTCTCATTTAATCTCCTGATTCTTTAATTGATCCACTAGTGAATTAGTAAGGATACTAATGTGTTAATAGCATGTCAAGTATTTTTCTTTAAGAATAAAAAAACGTTGAAAAGATATTTCTTGACAATATCAAAATTTGTCAGGAATCGGCAATAATCTTAAAAGATATCGAAAACCTAATGATCTGACCGGATTCTTCCATGTCTGAACTATTTTTTTTGTGAAACGGCATTTTCCACTTCAATGCGTTGAATTGGATGAAAGTTAGAATATTCTTCCTTAAAATAATCTATTTAATCTTCTTTTCAATAAAAGGAACGCCGTGTATCATCCAGTCGGGAGCAGGTTTGTCCATCAGATAGTGATCAAAGAACTGCTGCATCCTGATAGTGAGGTCTTTCCTGTTGGGGAGTTTTCTCAATCCATGTCCTTCTCCAGGATAGGCAAGCAATATCACGTTTTTATCATAAAATCTGAGCGCGTTGTAGAACTCCAGATTTTCCATGAATGCGACTGTCGGATCATCTGTACCATGCAGAAGCAGCAGAGGAACATCCATAGTTTTGACATGGGCCACCGCAGACTCATTCCAATAGATGTCAAAATCATCAATCGGATTGGTCCCCCATCTTCCCTGTCCGTAGTAATAGTATCTGTGTCCATTCGCACCGTTTCGGCCTTTGAGCTGGTAGTTCCAACCCCAAAAATGATTATAATCCGCAACAAGGTTCGAAACACCCGCGCCTGAGGCGACAGCAGCAAACATCTTTGACTGCGTGGCTATATACGAAGCGCCCTCACCGCTGTAGCTGTGCCCGTGCAGCCCTATCCGTTCGGGATCGGCATATCCCATCTCAATAACTTTCTTTACAGCGGCTTCCACACAATCAAGCATATCCGAATGGGATGAACCAATATTGAAATGAATGTCCGGCTGCATATAGAGGTATCCCTTGCTGACAGACTCTATCATGACTCCACCGAATGACGAAGCATATCTCGGAGCGATATGACGGTGCAGATTTTGAGAGTTCTTTTCATAGAAATTCACAATCATTGGACGCTTTTGCCCCTCTTTATAGTCGTCGGGAATTGCAAGTGTTCCCTGAAGTCTTACACCGTTCTTATTTGTGTATTCGAACAGAATGCGGTGTCCCCATTTGTAGCCTTTTTGCAATGGATTCGCGTTTGTTACAGCCTTGGGGGCCGTAAATACAAGGTTGCTGACATAATAATCAGGAAAATTTACAAAACTCTCGATCGTATACATCAGCTTGTTCGCCTTTTGCGCCTTAAATACACGCCCGAACCTCTTATCTTCCAGAATCAGCTGTTTCAGTTTGCCCTTTGACAATTCACAAAACCCAGACTTCTTGGTCCATTGTCCATAGGCTGATAGAAGAATTGTTTTTGAAAGATCGATGAATTTCTCTTCTTTATCAAGCTTGATATATCTCAGCCTGATCTCATTCTCATCCCCGTATCCCTCGGTCAGATTTGTCGGAGAGCCCCCATCGAGCGGCTGAAGCCATAGATCATATTTGTGGTAGAGAATTACATTTTTTTTGTCCTTCGTCCACCCCACAAAACCGTATGCAGGCTTCTCTCCAGCGTAGTCTGATTCTAAATTGACGAAACTGACAGGTGTCTTTTCCGTTAGGTTTGTATGGGTGTTTGATCCGATTGTATATTTCCAGATATGAGCGTCTTTCCAGTACAGAAAACTTTTACTGTCCGGTGAAATCCCGAAGGTCCTGTATTGAGCCTCCAGGAAAAGGGTGCGCTCACCCGTTTCCGGGTTCACGCGGTAAAGATCTGCAATGGCATCTTCCCAGTCGGACCAGTATTTACTGTTGTCCCTTCCAATGCCCCATTTTCCATCTCTTGATAGGTCGATAGTCCTCATTTTTTTATCGGTGAGCTGGTAGAATCGTTTGCTGCTTATGTTTAAGACTCCCCTTAAAGTAAAGTTCTTGTCTCTTTCAGCACTTGCCATCTGTACAGATTGGATTCTTTCATCATTCCAATGCCAGATATCAACGTCAGCTTTTTCTTCATCATCCTCTTTTTTGTCTTCATCTTTTTTTTCTTCCGGTTTTACTTTCTGCTCTTTAATACCAAAAAATATTTTGTTAAGGTCTTCCGTCCAGACTACAGTACCTTTTTCACTTATCACATGATCTTTCGGGAAATCAAAAGCTTCGGAAGGATTATATTCTGTCTTAGCCGTATTTTCTCCACCAATTCCAGTGATAACAACAAGGCGATTCTCTTTATGTTCGAAGCCTTTTTTTTCTTTCCCCTTTAGTACGGCTAGAGCGTTACCCTTTTCGTTCCAGGACAATCTGGCATACTCCACATCTCCATTGTCAAGTGGCTTCCTGACATTCGAATTAAGATCAATTAAATGTAATCCGTTCGCATTCTTATCTTTGGCATCGATGGTATATGCAAACATTGTACCCGGCTTATTGAAACTGAATTCATTGACATGACCGATGAGTTCATGATGTCCCTGAGGAAGATTTCTAAGGATTAGATCACTGCCTTTGAGTTTTGATTTCGGATCAGCTTTGATTTTTTTGACCGCTAGGAATCCTGAGCCTTTTGAAAATCCAAATGAAGCCGCATTTTCCCATAACAACTTATCTCCTGTCTCGACGTTAAGCAGCTCTGCTTTACGTGTTATTGGCTTTTTATCTTTCCGCAGTTTTTTCTGCTCTTTATCCGGAAGGTTAATAAAATATGCAGCCCATTTTGAGTCATCTGAAAATGCCGGTGAGCTTCCTCTTGGAATTTCATATACTTTATCCGTTTTTGTGCTCTTAACATATAAAGTATCATCCGCATCAGCGAAAATATATGCAAAGGTGATCCATTCGCCACTATCGGATATGACAACAGAGCTGATTGTCCGCCACTTCTCATAATCATCGATCGTCAACACCTTTTTATCGTTTGACTGGGCAAAAATATAAGGGGCAAGTCCTATAAGCAGAATTATGCAAAGAAAAAATACCAGGATTCTTTTTCTGTCTTGTCGAGTAGACATCTTTTACCTCCTTTAGGTTTAATGCCCCTCACAGAACCGTACTTGCGGATTTCCCGCATACGGCTCTTCAGTAAGGTTTCCC